>Ga0209188_1000635_pt1 | contig 32728 bp, 34 predicted proteins | sample C_130625_EF_Meta_FD_187307 | JGI IMG/M metagenome (GOLD analysis project Ga0209188, IMG submission 187307) | Freshwater microbial communities from Lake Croche, Canada to study carbon cycling - C_130625_EF_MetaG (SPAdes) (version 2) | ecosystem: Environmental > Aquatic > Freshwater > Lake...
TTATTATATATATAAAACATTAACTTTGAAAAATAAAAGACAAATAAGAAATCTACCCCCATATAATGAAATTAAATATAATCAAATTATTGGTTTTAAAGATGCTAATGATAGTTATTTTTATTATATTAATATTGATATAAAAGATTACAAATTTTTTAATATAAAAGATGGTAATGATATTAGTAATGCTATTGTTCAGATTGGTTTGACCTTTGTAATGGGAGATGAATATATTCAATATGATGAAAGTGATGAAAAAAATTGTAAATTAGTATTAAGTAACATTGGTCTATTAGATATATCTTACAACTCAATTAATTTAAATAAATTAGATATAACAATATTAGAAAATTTAATATTTTTTATTGCAAAGAGAACTAAATTTGGTATGAATGAGAATGATGTTATATATTTAAATAAATGTTTATTATATATAGATTTGTCTCATAATAAAATACAAAATATTGAAAAAAATTTAAATAATTTGGAAAATTTAATTAATTTAAGAGAATTAGATTTGTCACATAATCGAATAACAGATATAAAAGTATTAAAAAATTTAACTAATTTAATAAAATTAGATATAAGTTATAATGATGTAACAGAAATAAAAGTATTAGAAAATTTAACTAATTTAAAAAAATTAAATATAAGTCATAATCCAATACAAGCACAAGAATTATCTGTATTAGAAAATTTAACTAATTTATATTCACTAGATATAAATAGCTTGAGAATATATATTGAAAATATTGAAAATGTATATCATTTAAATTTAGAAAAATTAAAAAATTTAAAAGAAATCAAAAATGATAATTACATATATATAACTAAATATAGTTTATACAGAAACACATTGAAAAAAGTTGGTAATTCTATTTCTAGAAATGTTAGAAGAGTTGAAAATTCTATTTCTAGGAGTTTTAGAAGATATCAACCCAGAATAGTTCCAATAGACCTAGACAGTCAAATAAGAGAGTCTAATATACCATTATACTCAGACAGTCAATCAGACAGTCAATTAAGAGTACCTAGTATGGTTGTACCAGATAATCCAAAAAATATTAGTAATACAAGAAGAAATAAACCTCGAGGTGGAAAATTTTTCAAGAAAAGAAATAGATATTTTAAAACAAAAAAAAATGTTTTAAAAAGAAAAAAGAAAACTGTCAAAAAAAGAGTAAACTAATTATTTTTTTTGTTATTTTTTTTGAATAACTTGTACGATTTCATCGACATTCATCCAAGGCCAATGAGATTGTGCTTCTTCTTCCGATACTAAAAAACAATCAAATTCTTTCATTTCGTTTTCTGGTACATGTTGATGTACAGCGCGTGATATCATTTTATATAATTTAAAGTGAGGATATCGTTCTTTTCCGTTGGATTTATACAAAACACTTTTTTCTCGATCATCTTTACACCAATTATTGATTAATTTTTGGAAAGAATCCTTTTCTTCCATATTGTCTGTATTTTTCTTGTCTAAAACAAAATCATAGATAGAACAACCTAATCGACATAAATCAAAGCTGGGATTTTCTTCTACTCGTTTTTTCTTTGGATTAAAATAAGGTTCTGTATTGTATTGCGAATGAGCATCACCATTTGGAGAAAATCCATCACTTGTTATTTTACGATCACCGAAATAATAGACACTTCGTCCAAAATCAATAATTTTTATGATTCGGCCATAAGTTGGAACTGCGTATTTTTTCCCGTCAAATATATAATATAAATATTCTACATCTGTTTTTTTATACATAATATTATGAGTATGTAAATCATTATGAGTAAATCTGAATAAGCGTTGATATAATGCCAAAGTAATGACTATTTGAAAAGCAATGGATTGACATGAATCGTTATTTAAAACTCCTGTTTCAAATAAATGATCTAAAGTTTCTTCACATTTTTCTAAACAAATCAAAGCCACTGGGAAATATTTAATATGAGCCATCAACTTTTCTTCTTCTTCACTATCATCACTATTATCTGAACTTCCATCATTTTCATCTGAAATAGTTTCATAATTAGAACTATTATCATTACTAATTTCTTCATAACAATCTTTTTTCTTTCTAGAGACTAAACTATTATCATCCTCTTCATCATCACTGTCCTCACTGTCCTCATTTGAAGATGATTCTTCATCGGTATTTTCTTCTTTACTACTATCACTTTCATATACATCATCAGAATGAGCATCATATTCTAAAATCATGGTTTCTATGTCTTCTATGTTTTCCATATCTTTATCATTATTGTCACGATTTGTCTCTTCGATTGTATCCAAAGTTACAATATTTAAATCAAAATCATTTTCAAAATCTAATAATTTCAAGGTATTTTTAGAAATGCGAGTGTTGTTTTTAGGATGTAACATGGGTGCTTCATCATCATCATCATCTGTATATTTTTCATGTTTATTATCGAGAATAGTTATGTCTCCATTTTGTATTTTTTGATAAAATTCTTCAAATCTTTTTAAATAATCAAAATCTTCAATAATGTTTATTTGAAAATTTTTTTGAACACCTAAATAAACACCATAAAAATCTAAACAATGAATAAATTGAAAATCATGTAATATTTTACTATTGAGATAACAAAAAAATGCATCTACATAAGCAGCATTATCTACATCTTGATATTTTGTATTTGCATTTGCTGAATCTAGAGTCATTATCTTATTTTTTTTTATTTCAGGTTCTAAATCATATTTACCTGTCATGTATCGTAAAGGATCAAGTAAAGGTGCATATTTGATAAATACCGGAATTTCATATTCTGTATGTGGAAATTCTGTTCTTTGAACTTTGTTCATATTTACAAAACGATATTTTGTAGGTAAAGTACTGTTATCGTTTAAAGATACCTGAGAGTTTATATCCTTTAAAATACTGTGAAATAAAGGGTTGTAGACTTGTAAATGATTTACACTTTCGTCTGCTTTACTAATATATTCAGTCGTGTCAGAAAAAGGTTCCAAGTTCATGGTTTGTTTGTAATAAAAGAAAGGAATTTTTAATGATATTAAACGCTTTATTCAGGCTCTATCCTTTTTTTGTTTTTGCTGTTTTTTTTGATTTTTTTGTTTTTTTTGATTTTTTTGTTTTTTTTATTTTTTCCTAAAATTTATATAAAATCTTGAAAATCTTTGAAAATCCTAAAAAAGTATATTGTAAAAATATATACCAAAAATGTTTTTACAATATTTAGCAGAATTCTTTGGATCAATTGTGTTGGTTTATATTTTATTAAAAACTCAAAATGTGTTGGCAACAGGTGCCATTTATTTTTTATTAATCATTTTTACCATTAAATTCTCAGGAGGATTATTTAATCCAATGATTACCATTATTATTGCTATGATGGGATCTATTTCGAAAACAGACATGTTTTTGTATATTTTAGCACAAATTTTAGGAGGTATTGTCGGAATGGAAATTTATAAACAAACTGAAAATTCTTAATTATTCTTAATTTATTATTTTGGAAACAATGTAAAGTCCTAAAAGAGCCAAACCGGCTAAATAAATACGAGTTAAATCTTCAAACGGTGGGTAGGGAGAATATGATTGTGGAAAGTCATTAGACATCATTTATGATACAAATAATTATATTATATATTCAAGACAAACAAAAATTGCGTTCTTATAACAAAATAAAAAATAGACTTACAAATAAAAATAAATGTCTTTGTACGATGAATTAGAAATATCACGAGATGCAAATGAGTCCGATATTAAAAAGGCATATCGTACATTGTCTCTGCGTCATCACCCAGATCGTCAAGGAGGAGATGCAGAAAAATTTAAAAAAATATCGGAAGCGTATGAAATTTTAAGTGATTCACAAAAAAGAGCACAATATGATCAAGGAGGAATGACACAAGAAGATGGATTCCATCATCAAGAAATGAGACCAGAAGATTTACACAATATCAATCAAATATTTACTCATATTTTAGGTGGTCATGGTGGTATGGGTCCTAATATACGCATTCATAGAATGGGTGGTATGGGTGGTATGGGTGGAATGGGTGGTATGCCTGATTTCCCTGGTTTTGGTAGTTTTTTTCATTCTTTTATTTCCCCACCAACGATTCAATTACAAGTTGCCATTTCTTTAGAACAAGCCTTTACAGGTTGTGTAATGCCTATAAAATTTGAAAAACTTTTGATTCAAAATGAAAAACGATTTCAAACTCAAGAAGAAATGTGTGTTGAGATTCCAGAAGGTGTACATGACAATGAAACTATTGTATTGGAAAAATGTGGGAATGAGATAAATGGTGTAAAAGGTGATGTACGAGTAATGGTTCATGTACAAAATACATCTGGATTTACACGAGAAAATTTGAACTTGATTTATCCTAAAACCATTTCTTTAAAAGAAGCCTTGTGTGGATTTTCTTTTGATATTACATTGTTAACAGGTGTATCTTTAACAATTAAAAATATTCATTCCATAAAAGTAATTAAACCTGGATTTCGACAAACTTGTCATGGATATGGAATGAAACGCGAGGGACAAACCGGTAATTTAATTATTGAATTTCAAATTTTATTTCCTGAATCTTTGACTCCTTCTCAAAAAGAAACTCTTTGTTCATGTCTATAATTTTTCATATCTTTTTATGAGTCATTTATTTATTTCTTGTTTTTCTTTTTTTATTTCTTGTTTTTCTCTTTTTTTTTCTTGATTTACCTGCAGTTTTATTTTTATTATTAATTTTCTTTTGATCAATAATCTGTATCCAATTAAACATATCTTCAAATTCGCGTTCACCAGAATAAATGTTTTTATTATATACAAAAGTCGGAAATGAATTTATTTCTGGAGGTGATTTGTTTTTTTCTGTTTTTATAATATAAACACCTTTGTTTTCTAATTGAGATAAGATATTTGTTTTTTCAAAATTTTTACAATGAGGGCATCCAATCATATGAAAGTAATACAAAATGTTGGGTTTTAATTGTGAAAAAATCATTTATAAATTCCTATAAAATAACACAAGAATATATTTTTTGCAAAAGACAAGATAAAACAAGAAGACAATTTTGTCTCAAGAAACTTTACAGGGTTTTTATAAATTGAATTGTAATGTCAAAATCGAAAAAAATATTTCAATAACAAAAACCCTGTAAAGTTTCTTTGGAAAAGTTTCGTAATCATGGCAAGTTTTGTTTATAAGAATTCCATATTTGGCTACCAATTTCTAATAAATGTTCTCTTTCTGTTTGACTGTTGAAAACTTTAAAAACATCAGAAAATGACAAAGATGAACAAGAAACAGTTATTTCTTTCAATTGATTATGAAAATAAGGAATATTTATGGGTACTTGATTGGTTCTTTCAATCATTTTATTAATAAAAATAATCAAAGCATCCCATAAAGGAGTTTCTTTGTTAATATTTTGAGGTCCAATTTGTTCCAAAGCACATCTTTTAATTCCCCAAATGTGTTTTATTTCGGATTCTCCTACATTTTCTATACAGGGTATTAATGGATAGTTTAAAAAAACTCCGCCGTCTACATAACATTCTGAATCTTTTAAAAAGGGTTGAAATAAAACGGGTAAACAACAACTGCAATAAACTGCTTCAACAACTTTCCAATGAGGATGTGTTTTATATGAAAAATCAACATCACGAGAAATTCCTTGATTAATTTCTGTGGCAAACAAATGAATTTCAATGCCAGACCATTTATAAAATTCTTCCAAAGTAATATCTACATTAATATCTTTTCCTAAAAACAAAGGAGAAAACATTTGTTCAATATGTTTATATTCAAAAATACCTCGATTATCCAAAGCAGATAAAACAGTTTGAATATCCATGCAAAACAAATTATTCCAAGGTCGTTTTACTAAATAATTGTCTAAACAATCCCAATCATATTTTAAACAAATTAAAACAGCTATTAATGCTCCACAAGATGTTCCATAAACAGTTTTCAAGTTATCAAATGACCAAAAACCGTCTTTATGACTGTCCCGTAAAATGGAATAATTTATAAAGCCATTTATACCACCTCCAGATAAAACTAAATGTTTTATAATGGACATATATTGCAACTATTATGGGTTTAGATTTAGACTGAATCAAATTGAACATGTTTCTCAATCTGATCCAATAATTCTGATTGATAAACTAATTGACCGGTTGGTCTGTATTCTTCAATAGATTTGTATTTTTTCTTGGGGTTTGAATTTTCGGAGGTTTGATTATTAGTAGAATCGTCCGAAGTGCCGCCTTCTTTTGATTTGTTGGTAACAACTTTTCCCATGGAATCGATTGTAATACCTGTTTTTTTACGAATTTCATCTCTTACAAAAGTTGGAATAAAATGTCGCCATGAAATAAATAATGTATTTGGATGAATATATCGTGTATGAAATTGGTTGTTTTGGAGTTGTGTAGTGACATAAGCTATACAGTGTGCTTTATCATAATATGGTTGACCAAATAATATTTCTGGTACTACGAAAAAAATATGACGATCCATAGGTTTTGTTTTAGAAGTTAACTTGATGCGAGTATGAATACGATTTAAAATTTTATTGAAACAAGAAATCAAATTCAAATTGCGTTTCTTGTCCTTTTCATATAATTCATTAATGTCGATTTGATTGATTTCATCTTTATCTTGAGCATACAAAACACAACTCATTTTTATTATTTTGCTAGATATTTTCCTAGATAACTTTTATCATTTCTGTTTTTATCATTTCTGTTTTTATCATTTCTGTTTTTATCATTTCTGTTTTTATCATTTCTGTTTTTATCATTTCTGTTTTTATCATTTCTGTTTTTATCATTTCTGTTTTTCATTGATTTGTTGGTTTTTGTAAATATCAAATAAACATGTTTTCTCTTCGTATAATAAAACAAATTATATGGAAAATTCGAGTCATACACGCAAAAAAACAGTTTATACTAAACAAGATTATGAAAGTGATAATGGTATGCTTACTTCTATTTGGGGACCTGCGTTTTGGCATTTTTTACATACCATGTCATTTAATTACCCTGTAAATCCTTCTTTGTCACAACAAAAATATTATCGTAATTTTATTTTATCTTTACAAAATATTTTACCATGTGGTAAATGTCGTAAAAATTTAAAAAAAAATTTTAGAAAGCATCCATTATTATGGAAACATATGAAATCGCGTGAATCTTTTTCTCGGTATATGTTTGATTTACATGAAGTGATTAATAAAATGTTGAATAAAACATCTGGTTTAAGTTATGAAGAAGTTCGTGATAGATATGAAAATTTTAGAGCTCGATGTTTGACAGATCCTGAAACAGGTCTTTTAGTAAATAATCTTAAACAAAAAGAAAAAGGTTGTTCAGTACCAATATATGGAGTTAAATCAAAATGTATTTTGAAAATTATCCCACAAAATATAAAATGTCCTAGTCTAACTGTAGATTCGAAATGTTTGTCTAGAAAAGCAAACATCACTAGTCTTAATAGAAAGACTCTAAAAATCAAGAAATAAAAAGAAATAAAACAGCTATGTATGTTTAGGAAAAGCGGTCATTTATTCAACAAAATATCTATAAAATAATTATACATCACTATGCCTACTTTTTATGAAGTAGTTTCGAAAACTTTTTCATCATATAAATATGTGTTTTTAATATTGTTTTTAATCATCCTTTTTGGTGTTTTATCGTATGTTGTTTACAATCAGACCAAGTCCGTTTATTCCAAAACCCCTTTTTATAATGTGGCAAATGCTCCAGAAAGAGGATATCCGGTTCAAATATGTTTTTTTCATGTAGATTGGTGCCCTCATTGTGTTAAAGCTAAACCAGAATGGGATGCCTTTAGTAGTGAATATAATGGCCAAACCATAAATAATCAAGTTATTGAATGTATTGATTATAATTGCACCAATGAAACACCTGAAATAAAAATATTGGTTAGTGATTATAATATCACTGCTTATCCACATATCGTATTGATTACAGAAGGAAGTCGAATTGATTTTGATGCTAAAATAACGAAACCTGCGTTGGAACAGTTTGTCAGAACAGCCACACAATAACTTATCCAAACACAATAACTTATCCAAAGTTAAATGTATATATAAAATGGCAAAAAAGTTTCGTTGTCCAAAAGGTTATCGAAAATGTAAATGGATTAATCGATGTGTTGTTAAAAACTTGGCATCAACTCCAAAGTGCAAAAAAGGAACACAAAAATGCGCTAATGGAAAATGCTATGATACTCAAACACCTAAAATAATGTCCGCAATACGAATACAAAAAGCTTTTCGAAATCGAAGTCGTATGTCTAATCAATCTATACCCCAGAGTCTATCAAGCAATAGCAGTGGAAGTAATAATTTCCAATCTATACCTCAAAGTCTATCAAGCAATAGCAGTGGAAGTAATAATTTTGAATCTATACCTCAAAGTCTATCAAGCAATAGCAGTGGAAGTAATAATTTTGAATCTATACCTCAAAGTCTATCAAGCAATAGCAGTGGAAGCAATAATTTCCAATCTATACCCAATAGTCTATCAAGCAATAGCAGTGGAAGCAATAATTTTCAATCTATACCCAATAGTCTATCAAGCAATAGCAGTGGAAGCAATAATTTTCAATCTATACCTCAAAGTCTATCAAGTAATAGCAGTGGAAGCAATAATTTCCAATCTATACCTCAAAGTCTATCAAGTTCTAAATCTAGTAGTCTTTACAGCCTGTCTAGTAATTTATCTAATAACTTGCCTAGTTCTAAATCTAGTAGTCTTTACAGCCGGTCTAATAACTTGCCTAGTTCTAAATCTAGCCTGTCTAGTAATTTATCTAATAACTTGCCTAGTTCTAAATCTAGCCTGTCTAGTAATTTATCTAATAACTTGCCTAGTTCTAAATCTAGCCTGTCTAGTAATTTATCTATACCAAGTAACTTATCAAGTAAAAGTAATCAAAATATTCAAAAAAATAACGATTTTGAAGCAAAAGAATCAAGAAAAAGGAAGAGTTATTATAAAAATGAAAGCGAAAAGTTTAGAAGAGTTGTTAAAAATATTGATAATACAATTAGTGATAAAGATGCCGATGCTTTACAAAAAGAATATGATTTCTTGACAAACAAACAAAATAATGCTGCCAACAAAATTCAAAATTTTTTTCGAAATAATCGTAAAAAAAAGAAATCTAATTCTACAAAATCATCCAAAACTCCATCTGTACAATCTATTTATAAACCTTCTTCACCTAAATCTGTAATATCAGTATCAAGTTCAAGTTCAATAACTCCGATAACGAATTCATCTTTTTCCAGTTTCAGTACAAAAATACCTGTAAAGAAAAAACAAAAAAAAAGAAAAAGATCATTTGATGATAATTATTCATCAATCAATACAAGTTCTATATCCGATTTAAATACTTTTACAGGTTCTATAAATAGTGTTGATTCTAGTTTTTCATCAAACAATACACGAAATAAAAAACGAAGTTATGAATCTTCTCAAAAAAACGAAAAAAAAACAAAGCCAAAACATAATCCACAAGGTACAAAACGCAAGCACTCTAATGATTCAGATGATTCATACAATTCTTATGATAAAAGACCGAGACATAATCCACAAGGTACAAAACGGACATATTCTAATGATTCGAATGATTCATACGATTCTTATGATAAAAGATCAAGACATAATCCACAAGGTACAAAACGGACATACTCTAATGATTCGGATGATTCATACGATTCTTATGATAAAAGACCAAAACATAATCCACGAGGTACAAAACGGACATACTCTAATGATTCGGATGATTCGGATGATTCTTATGATAAAAGACCAAGAGGGAATCCACAAAGTACAAAACGCAAACACTCTAATGATTCGGATGATTCATACGATTCTTATGATAAAAGACCAAAACATAATCCACGAGGTACAAAACGGACATACTCTAATGATTCGGATGATTCGGATGATTCTTATGATAAAAGACCAAGAGGGAATCCACAAAGTACAAAACGCAAACACTATAATGATTCGAATGATTCATACGATTCTTATGATTCGTATGATAAAAGACCAAGAGGGAATCCACGAGGTACAAAACGCAAACACTCTAATGATTCGAATGATTCATACGATTCGTATGATTCGTATGATAAAAGACCAAGAGGGAATCCACGAGGTACAAAACGCAAACACTCTAATGATTCAGATAATTCATACGATTCGTATGATAAAAGAACAAGATGGAATCCAAGAGGTACAAAACGCAAATATTCCAATATTTAAAACGCATAAAAAGTAATTTATGAAAAAAAGTTTTTAGGAAAAATATTCTAACAAGACTTTAAAATGAATTCAGCAGATTTAGTATCTTTGAATAATTTTCAAACGAATTATTCAAAAGATCCTATTTTATTAAAAGACTATAATGGTTTAGTAAGTGATGTTCAAAATGAATCAATAGAATCTCGAATTCAAATGTTTGAAAGAGTAGCCAATAAAAATCGTTCTAAATCAGGAATTGAATTTACTTATGATGGTTTACAAAACAATCGTTTGTTTCAAGTATTTTTATGTAAAGAAAATATTCAAATAATTCAAAATGCTTTAAGAAAAAATGTGTATGATACAACACAATACATTATTCCTCCACAAAATATAGATGAACTCTTGATTATTATGAGAAGTATTTTTTTACAAAATGGAAATTTCAATGTCAATGTAAAAAATATTACAGAAGAAATTGAAAAACTAAATAATCGTGTTTTGGATTATGTTGTTCCTCAATTAATAAGTTCTCTAAAATCCTACTTGTATTATATTCAAAATCAAGCTAATTTACCAGTACCAATAAGACAACCTGTACAGGTGGATCGAGATTTCAAACAAATGGAAGTGAATTGGTTTTTGTAGATGGATTGAACCACAGTAATAAAGAAGCTATTATACACGCTATTAAAACCAGACAAGACAACAAAATAATATTGGTTTCTCTCTTTAACATTTCACCAATATCTCTATCTAACCGGTTTAAACCACTCTTTTCCGGTATCCAATTTAGCGTCTGATCAGTATGTTCGCTAAAACTTGTGAAAAAAACAAATGAAGCCATGATAAATTTATATTTATCATGGATATTATAAACTAAAAACCAATCTGAAATTTCATCCATCAAGTTCTTTTATAAATATTTCAAATCGGTCTATAAAGGTATAAACACCAAACTATGATACAGAAAATGAATACTTTTTCTTTTACAACGATTGACGAAAAACATCGCGAAATTATGCAAAAAATGAAAGAGGATGAAGAAACGACTTTACCCGAATTATTTCAACGCAAAAGTCATCTTAAAAAACAAATGTTGGCATATAAAGAACAAAAAGAAATTGATAAATACATGAACTGTTTAGATGAATTGAAAAGTCTTGAAAAGGAAATAATAAGAATAAAACGAGAAAAAAAATCATATTTATTAAACAATTGTTCAGATTTGTTTCATTATTTTGAAGATCGTAAAAAAGTATCTGCTGGAATAAATCAACAAAATACGGCCAAAGTCAATCATTTTTTTAAAATTAAAAATACTAAAAACAATGCAAATACAGAAGAAAGTGTTGTGGTTGCGGCAGAATCAGACAAGGATACAGATAAAGAAAGTTTAAATAAATCCAATTATACACGAAATTATTGGAGAAACATTAATAGTGATTTGTTCAATATTCAAGATTTCATGGTTCCTGTTGGAAAATGTTCAGAATGTGAAATAGGAGAATTAGTCGTTCATGAAGAAGATGGAGTCATGATGTGTAATCAATGTTTTTCCATTTCGAAATACATTATGGATAGTTCTAAATCAACCAACAAAGAAATTCCCAATGAAGTCACTTATACAGCTTATATTCGTCTAAATCATTTTAAAGAAATCTTGTCTCAATTTCAAGCCAAGGAGACGACTCAAATACCACCAGATGTCCTTGAAGCCATCAAAAATCGAATTAAAAAAGAACGCAAAAATGTAAAAGACATGAACAACAAATCCATGCGTGAAATTTTGCGTAGAATCAAATTAAACAAATATTTCGAACACATTCAGTACATTAATTCCCTTTTAGGTGTAAAACCGCCCATCATGTCAGAAAAACTGATTGAAACCTTGTGTGTTTTATTTATAGAAATCCAAGAACCGTGGGCATTGTATTGTCCGGAATCCAGAACCAATTTTTTCAATTATACATATGCTCTTTATCAATTATGTGTTTTGGTAGATCAAAAACAATATTTACCGTATATCCCAATGTTAAAAGATGAAAATAAACAAAAAGAACAAGACATGATTTGGAAAAAGATTTGTGCTCATTTAGATTGGGCTTATTTTCCAACAGTTTAGGAAACAGTTTAAGAAAAAAATCGAATAACGGTTTTCCGCATAAATAAAACCCTGTAAAGACAAAACCAAGAGAAAAGTTTCGAAACCTTTTAAATCCGTAAAAGGGGAATAATGTATGTATATTATATAATATGACCCGTTGTCCAAATGGAACTCGTAAAGATAAAACTGGAAAATGCGAAAGTAAAAGTGTTTTAGATTCGAGAAAGAGACCGCGTTGTCCAAACGGAACTCGTAAAGATAAAACTGGAAAATGCGAAAGTAAAAGTGTTTTAGATTCGAGAAAGAGATCGCGTTGTCCAAATGGAACTCGTAAAAATAGAAATACTGGAAAATGCGAAAATAAAAGTTCTTTAGTTCCAAAAAAGAGATCACATACACGCAAAACAGATAAGAAAAAACATCTTACATCAAACGAAGCTCTCGCTATTATGGACCCTTTTAATTTCGAGGGGGAAAAACAAAGACAAAAAATAAAACGAAAATTAATGAAATTAACTTTTAACAAAAAATACAAAAGTTGTTTAACTGGAGAAAAAACTACAAATTTGTATTCTATGGCGAGTGATAAATTAGCATGCTTTTTCAAATATAATTATGAAATATAATTATGCGTTTTATTTAGAAAATGTGTAAACAATATGTAATACAAATGAAAATCATTAGTTTGGATGTTGGAATCAAAAACATGGCGGTTTGTGTATTGGAACAATCCACACATTTTGAAAGTAACAATGAAAAAAAGATGGATATTGTCTTGTGGGATATTTTAAATGTTGGTACAGAAACAGTGCCAGTAGAAACTCATTTATGTAGTTTTTGTCGAAAAAAAGCAGTCTATCGGAATGCAAATCATTTTTTTTGTCAAAAACATGCTCAAACAGAATGGATCCCTGTAAAGAATTTTACCAAATTATCCAATTTGGAATTAGATGAATTATGGTCTAGAAAGAATCCGAATATAGTGAAACCGGTGGAATGGTCTTTTAAACAATTAGCACAACACATAAAACAAAACATGTTGACAAAATGTGTGGTTGAAAAAAAAGTAAAAGCGAGTCAAATGAGTCTGATTGATATTGGTCGTAAAATGACTGTTCTTTTGGATCATTTATTGTCAAATCATTTAGATTTAACACATGTTTTGATTGAAAATCAAATTTCTCCGATTGCTACTCGTATGAAGACTTTACAGGGAATGTTGGCCCAATATTTCATTATTCGATTTCCACAAGTTTCCATTGAATTTGTATCTTCTCATAATAAATTGACATTGACTCATCCCAATACACCGGAAATCATGGAAAACAATATAGGAAAGGAACCAATTCAAACGGGAAATGAAACAGAAAAGAAAGGAAAAAAGAAAAAAGAGGTAAAAAAGGAGAAAGAGGAAAAAAAGGAAAACAAGGAAAACAAGTATAGACAAAATAAAAAACAAGCGGTGGAAAAAGTTTCAGAATGGGTAAAAGGTGGACCTTTTGAACATTTTTTTCAAGAAAGCAAGAAAAAGGATGATTTAGCAGATTGTTTGTTGCAGGGTTTGTGGTTCGTCCAAGTTAAGAAATAGAAATATAGTATTAAAATAAAAATTCAAGCTCTGTCATGAATGAAATTATTGATATTGGATTAGATTCGGCTTCTGGTGGATTGGAATTTCTAATGAATACTTCTTCTAATAAAAAAAGTTCATCAACGGATATAGATCAATTAGAAAAAGAGTTGAATGATTTAAGTAATATTAAACCTTTTTCATCTTCACGGCCAACGACACCTATAAAAGAGGCAGCTCCTGCAACATCTGATTGGTGGTCATCTTCATCCAGTAATTTAGGGGCTGCTTCTGCAGATTATTTATCTTTAGGAGGAGAAACAAAAACATGGGATGGTTATACCAAAGTCAATGATGGTTCTTTTTCGAATGTCAAACCATCTGGTTCTTCATCAGATGGTCGACATACAAGAGAACAATTGACTAAAAAACGAACCATGTTAAGAAAATTAGAAGATTTACAAAAGAAAGGATCTATTGAAGGAGTTACTGTTACACATGAATCTTCTTTTGAAGAGGTCGAAGATGAATATAATTTTTTCATGAATGAAAAACTTAAACAAGAAAGCATAAAATTGCAAAAACAATGGTTGTTTAATGGAATCAATGCTTTAGAATTTTTCAACAACCAATTCAATCCTTTTGATTTGGATTTAACAGGATGGAGTGAAAAAATAGCAGAAGATTGTGAAGATGATGATGAAGTATTTGGTGAATTATATGAAAAATACAAGGGTGGTAAATTAGCGCCTGAAGTCAAATTGTTGTTGCGTGTGGCTACTACGGCTGTTTTCATTAGTTTGACGAATAAAATGATTTCGGCTGCTGTTCCAGGCATGTCGGATGTGATTCGACAAAATCCAGAAATCATGAAGACTTTTATGAGTGCTACAGTTGATTCCTTGAATAAAATGCCGGAAATGCAATCTAATCCAATGATGTCATTTGCTCAAGAAATTTTACATCAAGAACCTAAACCATCTATGCAACATGGAGCTCCTCCAGCTCCTTTAGAAACCAAAATACGAAAAGGTGGTCCACCTCCTCCTCCTTCTGGAGGAGCTAATTTCCAAGAGAAAACACCTATTAAAATGCCCTTTACAAATCGACCAGACTTGACTGCTGCTAAACAAGGCAACCGAATTCCTTTAGGAATGCAAGGATTACGAGAATCGGGTATTGAAATCAATCAAAACTTTTCTAGTGTGAGGCCCGATATGTCTGGACCCAAACCAGAACATTTTACCCAATTGAATCCACCAAATATTGTTCGTAAACCATCCGTCGCTCCTCCTTCTTTTTCAGAACCAGAAGAAACTCTTCAATTAGATATAGCATCCATGAATGAAGATAGTGTGTTTAGTATAGAATCCTTGAAATCTTTACAGAGTGTTCAATCAACTCAATCTACACAATCCAATACTAGAAGACGCCGTAGAACAAATAAATCAGAAAAGAATTTAGTTTTAGATATTTAAAACAACAAAAGAAAACAAAACAACAACAAAAACAATAAATAACAAAAGAAATATTTTTTTTTGTTTCAAGAATATATCTTGATACAAAATGAACAAAAAAGAAACAAATAATGTGGTAGGTGGGTATGACATGGATATGGATTTTTCACTTTGTCATGGATACCCGTACTGTCTTTGTTGAAACATCCACTAAATCCACACTAGAAAAAGTTAAAAAAACATATCCTAAACATTTTTATACTGTTTCGAAACCTATTCCTATTTCTATCTCTAAACCAAATTAAAATTATTAAATTTGTTTAATTGTGTTTATCTTAGATGTTACTGTTTTCGCCATTTTCTAAATCGTTCCTGACATAAATTAAATTTACATAATTTACAGGATTATTTATTAGTCTAATGGCTTCATCTGCATTAGGATTAAGAAAAACTATATTATTATTATTCGATTCATTCCATAAGCTTCGGTTAATATAAATTGATATTATTACTTCAGCTTCAGCTTCAGGCAATGTATTACTTAATACTTCAGCTTCTGCAATTTCAGAATCCGTATCAGAATCTGTATCAAAATCCGTATCATCCCAATTTATTCTTTCCCTATGTCTTCTATTTATAAAATTTTGCATTTGTATATAATTTCCAAATGTTAATTGTAATATACAGAATATTAATTCATCTTTAAAACAACAACAAAAAGTTAAACATCCTAAAATAATAAACACATTTGTCAAATCGTCATCATTACCACCAATAATATTATTACTGTTTAATTCTTTTTTTGATTCTTCTATAAAAATTTTTATATCAATTAAAAAATTTTTAAAAAAAAGTTTTATTTCTTCGTAAGAAATCGTTTCGTAAGAAATCGTTTGATTTTTAGAAACTTTTTTATCATTACTTTTTCTTAGATTTAAAATATTTTCTTTAAAAATATTCAATTTATTAGTATCTAATTTATTTAAAATATTTAAAAAATAAGGTATTTTAGGTATTATTATTTCTAATAATTTTTTACTATAATTACCTATATCTTTATCAAAAATTATTTTTAGTTCAGAGTTATCTGTTAAAAATCCTCCTCTTCTTTTTTGTTTTCTTTTTTTCGATTTTGTTTTTCTATTTATTTTTTTGGATAGATGCCGTTTATTTAATTTCCTTAATTTATTAGTTTTCATTTAAATATATACATTATATATATAAAAATAAAAAATGTATTATATAAAATTTCTAAAACCAAAAATAATATAATTATAAAATTGATTTTTATTTTTAAAAACAGTTAGTTTATACAATACATTCAATTCAAAGAATTCATTTTTGAATAAAAAATGATGAAATCTTTAACTTTAGAAGATGTTTTATATGCACATGAATGTCCTAAACAAGGAATTACTATTGGAGAAAGTGAATTAAATAGGTATACTTATAAATGGGAATTAGTACCCGTTTTACACAACGAAGGAAAAGAAAAAAGAAAAGTTTTAAGACGAAAAATACAAATAAAAAAAACAGAAGAGATATTAAAAACAAAACATTATATACCTTTAGGGGAAGAATGTGCCATTTGTTTTGAAGGAATATTTAATGTCAAAAATGCTTTTTTAAACGAATGTGGTCATGGTTTTCATTATTCTTGTATTGTACAATCTACTTTTTATAAAACATCTTGTCCTATTTGTCGTCGACAAGATGTTGATATTTATGCAGCTCGTAAAAACATTTATGATTCTTTAGGCATTTCAAAAGCGGATCAAATAGAAATGACTCCTCAATTGAGTTTTCCACAAAAATGTATTCGAAAAAGAAAACCATATCATTATTCGGGTATGGATTCAACTTGTGCATTTTGTAAGATTTATTTTGGCCCATTAAAATAAACTGGGTAGATGATTTAAAAAAATATAAAAAAGAATATGTCTTGATATACAACCTGTAAAGACTTTTTGAAATGATTACCAAATTATATGATTTCTTCCAATCTATTTGTTTGTATTTAGAATGGATTTTGTATGGATTATTGTTTCGATGGAAACAATTTTTTCCTGAATCCGAGTTGGTCATTAGTCCAGAACCGGTGTTTGATGTTTATTTGTATTTGTATCCTCAAATTTGTGATTCTCATTTATTGTTACAATTAAATGTCACACAAGATTCTGTATCGTCTTTACAGAAATTAAGATGGACGCGATTTATTCAAGAAGATAAATATTTTTATTTAGGAAATCGCAATCAAGTTTTTGCGGATGACAAAGTTTGGAAAAAGTCGAATCCATGTTTTTTATCGATACGATATATTTGTCAGAATCAAGATTTGTTTATAGATTTAATAGATGAATTTTATGTGGAGGAAAGTGAAATATTATCGGCTGAATTTATTCGATGGTGGTTATTGAATCATCATTTTCCACATGTACCTTTTAATGAAACTTATAAATTACATATAACAGATAATCAATTACAATCTTTTTCTATTGGTTTTACAGAATCGATTGTATTGCAAGAAAAAGAACCTTATTACAAAGTGAGATTCCGTTAAAAAGAGTATAAACATCTTCTGTGTAGTTATTTACAAGGTATTATATACCAAATCCCATGCCTTATCCAAGATTTAAAGATGGTTGGACTTTATATAATCATGATTTGGATAATAAGAAATGGGATCTTGCTAGTTATAACATCATCATAAAAAACATCACAGACCCTGAACAATTGATTGCCATAAATGAAACCATTCCGGAAACAATTGTGAAAAATGCGATGTTATTTATGATGCGTCAATCGATTCCTCCGTTATGGGAAGATCCTCATAATTGTCAAGGAGGCTATCTTTCTTTTAAAATTATGAACAAATCGGTCCATCCGATTTGGAAATCATTGGTGTATGGTTTATGTGGTGAAACATTGTTTGTGGATCCCATAGTGAATACTTTTGTGACTGGGATATCGATTTCTCCCAAGAAAACATTTTGTATTTTAAAGATATGGTTATCGAATTGTGAATATCAAACGGCCAAAATGAATACCATCATGTATTTAAATACAGAGGATGTCAAGTTTACTCCATTCGCCAATACTGATATAGTAAAAGTATCATTATAACTTGCAAGAAAAAAGTAATAAAAAAAAAGAAGTAATAAAGAAGGCGAATGATAAGCGTATAAAATATAATTTTTTTATATTTTATAAATAAAATAATCCAAATATCTATGTTGTTGTTGTGGGATAACCATGTTATTTCTTACATTCAAGATTCTTTGAACAAATGTCATGAAAAGCGTGTTGTTATTTATTATTACATTTTAAATGTATCTATTTTATTAGTTTTTGGAATATTGGCGTTTGTGTATTTGTATTATGCTTTTACGAGGAAACTTTCTCCAGAAGAAATGTATAATCGTCAAGTTCAAGATAGAGAGTATGTTTTGAATCAAATTCAACGATATAAAAATGAACAATCAAAAATAGAATCGTTGTCACAATTGCCTTTGGTAGAAAGGAAACGAGGAGAAGAAGAATTGGCATGGAGACCATCTGTGTATTGAATAAGGTGCGGTCAATATGTTTTGTTTTTTCACGCATGTTATTTTAATTATATTTTCACATTTGTGTGTATTATGGAAAAGATCAATAGTATTTTGCAAAGAAATGTGGTGGAAAAAGAAATCAAACATTTTTTGCATACTTTTGACAATCATATTTCCAATATTCAAATAAAAAAAGGAATTTATATTTATGGACCATCTGGAGTAGGAAAGACTACTTTTGTTCAACAATTATTAAAAACATTGAATTATGATGTCATTTCGTATGATGCTTCAGACACCAGAAACAAAACTATAATTGATTCAATAACACATAATAATGTGTCTTCTTGCAATATTATGAATTTGTTTTATAGAGAAAAGAAAAAGATTGTTATTTTGATGGATGATATTGAATCTATGAATAGTAATGGTGGTTTATTATCTTTGATAAAATTAATTCGTCAAAAGAAAACCAAACGACAAAAAAATGAGTTACAATCAGTTCATCCTTTTATTTGTATTGGGAATGGGTTTATTGATAAAAAAATAAAAGAATTAATGAGAATTTGTCATGTATTTGAATTTTTACCACCTACTGTATCTCAAATGGAACAAATTATTCAAGTAGAACTAAAGAATGATTCTATGGCTATTCAAAAACAATTGTTGTCGTTGTCTCATAGTAATCTTTGTACTTTTTATCGATTATTGTCGATTCATAGACAAAACCCACAATGGATTTTCGATAATCAATATTATCCTCAATGTTTTTCAGAAGATTGCAAGAAAATAACAAAAACATTATTACAACAACAGTTATCTTTATCTAAACATTCCGAAATAAATGATACAGAACGAACCATTGTTTCTCTTTTGTGGCATGAAAATGTTCCAGATTTCATGTCTAAAAAAGACCGAATTTCATTGTATTCTAAAATGTTGAAAAATATTTGTTTTGCGGATTATATTGACCGTCTTACTTTTCAAAATCAAATTTGGCAATTTAATGAAATGAGTTCTTTGATAAAAACCATGTACAATAATCATATTTTACATCAACATACTCCATTAGAATCATCAAATGATATTCGTTTTACCAAAGTATTGACAAAATATTCAACAGAATACAATAATTACTTGTTTTTGTATCATTTATGTCAAAAATTAGATTTTGACAAAAAAGATTTACTTTGTTTTTTTTATGAGATGAAAATACGCCAAATTTCCAATTATGATGGTTTAATAATTTCTGAAATTACAAAATTAGATATTAAACGCATTTTACGCTTTTTAGATCAAAATGATAAGCAAGTAGAAGAAGTTGTCGATGAAGAAGCTATTATACAAGAGATAGAAATAAGTAAAGAAATAGAAAAAGAATGATGTATAAATTTAACTAATTTATATATAAAATATAAAATGAAATTAAAAAATAATTTTGGAAATATAAAAGTAAAAATAAAGGAAATAAACGAAACAAAAAAGAGGAGAAAAATTAGAAAGATTATTGTAAAGAAATATACTAAGAAAAAAGAAAAAAGAAGGGGTGGTACAAAAAAAAAATATAGTTTAAGTTCTTCTGAAACTTTTATAACAGAAAATCCAATAGCAAATCCTACAAAAAGAATAAAAAATAATCATTTATCAGAAAATATAGAAAATATAGAAAATAATCAATATAATCAATATAATTTACAGAGTCTATTTGATGCTGTAGAAGATGCCATTTTAGTTGAAAATCAGGAAGATAAGGATAGAGATTATCTACAGCGAGTATGTATCAATTCCGGGGATTGTTTACTTTTTGGAAAAGAGATTGAAAAAATAAAACAATTTTTTGACTACTTTAGAAATTTCAATTATGTGGATCAAATACAAAGATTAAACAGTAATAGTAAAAACGGAATTATTACAGAAATTAAATATAATAAATCAGGATATATTTCTTACGCTATATTAAAAAGTGCTCAATTTAATATAAAGTTTAAAATAGATAATATAGCTTATGAATATTTAGTAGGACTTTTTTTGAATGAACAATCTAAATATTTTCCTTGTTTTTTAGAAACATATGGGTTATTTCATAAACCAACAAATGAACAAATAAATTTAAATAATAAAGATGATTTAAAAAAATTAAAAATTTTATCTCAAGAAGATGATGGAAATTTTAAAATAAAATCATGTAATAATAATAACTTGTATTTATTAATTCAACATTTACATAATTCGAGAACTTTGAGTGAATATTATAAAGAAATAAAAAAAACCACAACTTTACCAATTATTAATTATAATCAAAATAATTATGAAATTATTAATAAATCAGTAGCCTTTTACTTGATAGATTTTATTCATATTTTGTATCAAATATATATGCCTCTTTATTGTTTAGCAAGAACAGGTATTTTTACACATAATGATTTACATAGAAATAATGTTTTATTATTTGAAATTCCGAATAATGATTATATTCATTTTAAATATAATGTAAATGGTATTAATACAGAATTTAATTGTAAATTTATTGTAAAGATTATTGATTACGGTAGATGTTATTTTCATTATAATGACGAATCAAAAAATCATGCTTCTATTAACATATGTAAAAATTATTTAACAAGTGTTTTTAGTAATATAAATAAAAAAATATTTGATCTTTCGACTGTAAGTAATAATACTCTAGACACAAAAATATTTAATAGTTTTTTTAGTCCAAAAGCAAATAATGTAATAGAAGCCTTTACAATATTACATCAAATAATTCACAATCCAATAAACAATTTATATGATAATCCTCCTTTAAACACAAACTTATATGGAACAATAAATGTTTTTTCAGACATGCAGACACCTGTTTCGTTTATAATGAACAATTCCAACTAATAATAATGTGTAAATAACAAATGTGTAATAAATGTATAACAAATGTGTAACAAATGTATGAAAAATTTATAAAACATATATTCAATTATTATTTCAATATTCTTTACAGGTGTTGAAATAATAATATGTTATTTGTACAGTTTTTTTATTTCTTTTTATATATACAATGAATCAACCATATCCACCTATTACAGCTTATCCATATCCACCAAGTCCATTTCCACCTACAGCTTATCCATATCCACCAAGTCCATTTCCACCTACAGCTTATCCTCCAAGTCCATATCCAACAGTAACTGATTATGCTGCAAGAGGTTATCAAAATGCAGTAGAAACTATACAACCTGTTTTTCAGAATGCTATGGAAACTGTTCAAGAAGCTTCTTCTTCTGCATATCAAGGTATTCAAAAAAGTTTGTCGAAAGTTTTACCAAATGCTCCTTCATTATCAACCATAAGTGATTTTAAATTATCATCCCAATTACCATCTTCTTCAGAAGTTTCAAAAAGTATTCAAACAAAATTCTCTGAATTTTTTTCTTTTAATTCCATCATTAGTAAAATTGCATTTTTATTATTTATCGTTATTTTTTTTTTATTATTGATTAAATTGACCATGAATCTTATTGTTAATAATTATCAAGAAGATAAAAATCCTTATCTTATTGAAGGAGTTGTATCAGGAAATACAGCAATTAATATTACTCGTGATCCTACGAAATCTCAATATGTTACTTTATCAAGATCAAATAATCAGTTTTATGGTGCTGAATTTACATGGTCGGTTTGGTTAAATGTTAATGATATTAATAGTACACCCAATAAATATGCCCATATTTTTAATGTAGGTGGTAATAATGTTTCCGATAATGGCATCATGAATTTAAACAATGCACCTGGATTATATTTGACACCATATCAATCTGATCAAGGAGGTTACTCTTTGGGTTTACATGTTGTTATGGATTCTGAACCATATCAAAATTATTCAAGCAATTCTGTTTCACATACTTTACATAACAAAACTTTAGACATTACAGAATTACCATTTAATAATTGGTTTCATGTTGCCATTCGTATGGAAAATAATGTATTGGATGTTTACATTAATGGAACAATTGCAGGCAGAATTAATTTCGAATCTGTTCCAAAACAAAATTATTATGATATTCAAGTCTGTCAAAATAAAGGTTTCGGAGGTTATTTATCAAATTTAAAATATTATTCTAGAGCCCTGAACATTTTTGATATTAATGTTTTAGTGATGGCTGGACCTAATTTATCTTCTGCTAAAATTACAGGTAATACCAATCAACCGGCGTCTATATCTCCGGGTGGTTCAATGACATCGTATGATTACTTGTCTCAATGGTGGTACTTTCAAGACTCCAATTAATAACAACCCAAACCCAAGAAAAATAAATCATGATATATCATGATTACTCCATTTGATTTATGTCTGCCTTCCAAAGTTTTTTTTATAATATTCTTTACAGTGATTTTAGTTACAAGTTATCGTTATTTTGCAGAACCTGTTTTTCCATATTGTGTAACTCGTAATAATCCGGATGATTGTGATGAATCTCGTCAACAATACATTATGAATATATTGTTTTTATTTATAGGGTCAATATTATGGGTATGGATTATAAATATTATTTGTCATATTCAATCATCCATTGCCGCATGGTTTCTTGTGTTTATGCCAATTTTACTCATTATTTTATGGTATATTTATAAAATCATTCCGTGAAACAAAAACCCTGTAAAGACATTTGAAACAAGTTATTATAACTGACTTATATGAACAACACGACATGATTCCATTTTCTTTACAGGAATCCATTTTTTAAATCGTGTATGAAAACAACATTGTAACAAAATAGATTCTTTTTTATTACATTTTTCATTTTTATTTTCATTATCTTCATCGTCACTTTCTTCTAAATAATCTAAATTTTGATTTCGTTGATATTGAATGGAAGATTCTCTGAACCATTGTTTCATGTAAAAACTAATAGCCGTATCTGGAATCATGGCATAATCATAAAATAAAAATGTTTTAGAAGGACCATATACATACAATTTATATATATCCATTCTAGTATAATCTTTAACAACTTTAAAAACAGTTGCTAATTGATATTGAGGTTTTTTAAATGATTTAAAACAAGGTTTTTCAAAAGATAGAGATAGAGATAGAGATAGAGAAATTGCAGTAGATGGTTCAAGAATAGGAATAGGTTTCATGATGTAATTGACATAAGAAGCTTTCTGCTTTAAATGTCGTAATTGTACATGATGAAACAAGGAATTTATGATTTGTGTAGTTTCATTTATAGGAGCAACTTGAATAATAATTTCAAATTTATACAATGGTAAAATAGAAGACATGAGAGTCCATATAATTTGCCATTTGTCTTTTTCCCAACAAACCGATACATCTTGTCCTTTATAATAATATAAATCTTCCATTACAAAAGTATTGGTGGAAGATATCCATGTTCCATACATGACAGTATTGTAAAACAAAGAAATATCCATTGATTGGTTCATAGACACCTTGTAAAAACGACCACCTGATATTCGTTTCTGTCGGCTCCATTCTAATAAATAAATACCATGCCTCTGTTTACCAGACGCAACCGGAGCAGACGAAAACCAAACAAAATATTTTGGACCGATTGGTATAGTCAATGACATTTGATTTTCATGATCAAAGGTAGGAAGTGTTTCTGTTTTGACAACTTCATAAGCAAGTGTCAAAACAGGAAATGATTTTAAAATATTTTGCAAAAAAGACCCAGCTAATTCCATATTCTTATTTTAGTATTTTATTAGATTATATTCAGTTTCTTATATTCTTTTCACTTTACACACACTATACAAGCACGCAAACACGAACAAACTAACAAACAAACAAACTAACTTTATTCAAAAAACCCAGTAACAGCGTTGGCCGCATCTTGTCCAATAACATCACCAAATCCAAACCCTAAACCTGTTCCTAAACCTTGTTTGGCGGCGTCTCCAAATGTTGTTTTATTTTGAAATTGAACCATATTGTCATTTGGTTGTGTTAAAGGCTGTTGTACTAAAGGCTGTTGTGTCAAAGGTTGTTTTGCTAAAGATTGTTTTTTAAATTTTCTACTTTTTATACTTTTTTTTCCTTTTTTAGTTTTCTTGGGTTTCTTGGGTTTAGGCATAAATGGAATATATAAAATATAAGAAGATAAAAATCAAGTTAATCGAGATTTAATGCGTGAGTTGGCTACTGTACCGATTCCACCAGGTGCCAATGAACCTTTTTTGTAATATACTAAAGAATTATTAGAAAACAAACTTTTCATAGTCATGGGTTTCATTTTGGGTTTGAAATTAAAATCGACAAACATGGGATTGCCAAACTCAATATATCCGGAATTGCTTGACATTTTGATATACATTTATCATAGAAAACAAAAAAAACATTTGTTTTTGTTTTTGTTGATTGAGATCGAATTTCGGCTTTTTCAAGAAATAAACCCTGTAAAGACAAAACCAGGAAAAAAATTTCGACATTTATTAACATTCATTATAATATAATAAAAAATGAGTAAAACACACAAATATATATCTAAAAAAATAATATTAACGAATAAAAAATATAAGTTTCATCCATATTTTGAAATACCATTAAAAAGAGGTGGAGGAAAGCCAAAGAAATCTTTAAAATTAAAGCCAAAGAAATCTTTAAAATTAAAGCCAAAGAAATCTTTTAATAATAAACTATATATATATAAATATATTAATTACTTGGATAAAAGATTTTTTGAACCATTAACATTTTTTAATAATAATATAAATAATTTAAAAATCCCAATGTTTAATTACTTTAATCCAGAATTAATTATTTTAACAAATATTTTTATAAATTTAAATTTTTTACAAAATGTTAAAAATATAAGTAGCTGTAAAAAAATTGTTTTAGACGGTGAAAAAGAATGTTTTGATAATGAAACTAAACAAAAATTAAAAGAAAAATATGGCAAAGAAATTGATGAATTAAAACATAGTATCTGCAAAGAAGAACTGAATAAAGATTTTTGTATTTATAAAAACTTTGATTTGACAGGTGATAATGATTTAATAGAGGGGGATAAGAAAATATTTTTTATGCCTTTAATAAATAATGAAAATAATGAACCTTTACTTACATATAACAAAGATAACAAAAGTGATTATGATTATTATTATTTTAATAAATATAGGTCTAATCTTAGTTTAACTCAAACACTAATAAAAGGACAATTACCTTATATTTTCAAAACTTTAGAATCTAAATATACAAACTGTTGTATACTTAATGTTTTGACGGATATCTATGTAAGTGATAATTATTATAAATGTTGTTCTATCTCTAAATTAGTAAATGACTATAATAATAACTATATTAATAATTTAAAAGATGGATTAATATACAAACTTTGCCAAAATAAACTTACGAAAGATTATTTGAAAATAAATTTTTATGGTAAAAGTAAATTCGTAATTATGACCGATTATACTGTTACCATTATGAACTCTAATCATGCGACAACTTTATTGGTAGATTTAGATAATCTTTGCATTCTTTATTTTGACTCGTCTTGTATTGATTGTGATAATAATGTTTGTTTGAATATTAAAAATTTGTTTGAAAAAAAAGGTTCTTTATTTTCTATACCGAAAACAATATTAAAAATCATTTATAATTTTGTAAATCTATATCCAGAAATCGTAATTTATATTAATCCAATCAGGAGTCAAACAAGGCCAACATGTTATCTGTATTCTATTTTTAGTACTATAACTATGATTACCAATAAAATAACTATTCCTATAGAAGAATATCCATATTTTAGAGACATTGAATTTAAATCCAATCCAGAAACGAATCAAAATGATTTGGTGACATTTTTTATGAAAGAACAAATACCGGAAGAGTATATAGAATACTTTATATTGAGAAACTTTACATTTGATGAACCTGTAAATAATAATAAAAATGGTATTAATAAAATGTATTATAACAATGGAGATGTTTATGAAGGATTTTTGAAAGATTATAAAAAAGATGGTTTTGGTACAATGGAATATATTAATGGAGATGTTTATAAAGGAAATTGGAAAGATGATAAAAAGGATGGTTTTGGTACAATGACATACCAAAACGGATATGTTTATAAAGGAAATTGGAAAGATGATAAAAAGGATGGTTTTGGTAAAATGGAATATATTAATGGAGATGTTTATAAAGGAAATTGGAAAGATGATAATATTAAAGAAAATGAAAAAAATGTAATGGATTTAAACAATGGATATACTTATTATGGGCCATTTAAAGAAAACGAAATCAATGGTAAAGGTTTAATACGAAAATCTAATAATAATGATTTGTATAAAAATGGTTATTTTTATGTAAATTTAGATAAAATATTATATAAAGAAAATGTTGAACAACCATCTGAAACAGAACAAATAATTTTTAAAAAAAATAAAAATGGTAATTGGGAAGAATTACAAGAAGGAAATATTGTATAAATATGTAAACTATTTTTAATAGTCATATGTAAACATTAACTTTCAATACTATCGTTTACACAAATATTCAGGAAATGAATAAAAGCATTGAATTAAACCCTGTAAAGACAAAACCAGGAAAAAAATTTCGAAATTTATTAACATTCATTATAATATAATATTAACATTCATTATAATATAATGAAAAATAAATCTATTCAAAAAAAAAGAGGAGGTACCATTAATAATATTATTGAATTGAAATTGACAGATTATGGATTTTCTTCAGAATTTGAAATACCACTAAAAATTTGGAAGGATTCAGAATATTGGAAAGGAGTAACATATGTTAATAAAAAATTAAATACCGTAACTGCTCTTTTAGATTCTTTCAGAACAGAAAAGAATCCTAAACTAAATTTCAACAATTTAAGTAGTTGTAAAAAGATTGTTTTAGATGGTGAGCAGGAGTGTTTTGATGATGCCATTAAAGCAAAAGTAACAAAGAATTATGGTAAAGACATTGATCAATTAAAACAAAGTATCTGCAAAGAGGAACTAAATAAAGATTATTGTATTTATAAAAAACTTGATTTAGGAAGTAATGAAGATGAAGAACAAAGATTTATGCCTCTTATGCCTCTATTAAAAGGTAGAAAAAACCTTTTATTAGAAATAAATGATGGAAAAAGAGAAAAACAGTTTGATGATAATAATAAGAAATATTATTTTAATAAATATAAGGCTGATTTAATCCATACTCAATATAAAATAAAAGAAATATTTCCACATATTCTTAAAACTTTAGAGTCTAAGTATGATAATTATTGTGTGTTAAATATAAAATCGAATTCTTTAGATGATACAAAAGACGATAGTAAATGTTATCCATATTCTCGCATAAAAAACAATTTTATTGACAATTATAAAGATACATTAATTAATAATCTTTGTAAAAATACATTTGAAGAAAAAGATTTAGGTGGTAAACGAAAATTTGTAATTATTAACTCTTATCAAACTAAGAGTACAAAACATGCAACCACTTTATTCAGTCATGCAGTCACTTTATTAGTAGATTTAGATAATCATTTCATTCTTTATTTTGACTCGAATTGTATATCTTGTACAAATCAAAATGGTTGTCCTAGGATACAAAAAAAAATATTCAGAAATTTTACTATACCTACACAAATATTAAAAATCATATATAATTTCGTGAAACTAGATCCAGAGATCATAATTTATATTAATCCAATAAGGAGTCAAACAGGGCCTACATGTTATCTGTATTCTATTTTTAGTACTATAACTATGATTACCAATAAAATAACTATTCCTACGGACGATCCTCCATATTTTCAAGATATTGGTTTTCAATCCGATCTTGAAAACATTAGTCTTAATCGTCATGATTTAATAACATTTTTTATGAAACAAAGAATTCCGGTTGAGTATATAGAGTATTTCATATTAAGAAATTTTACATTTGATGAGCCATCTGGTATTTATGATGGTGAGTTAGTAGATGGTAAAAAGAGTGGGTTTGGTATAATGAAATATAAAGATGGAGATGTTTATAAAGGAGAATGGAAGAATGATAAAAGAGAAGGGAAAGGTACAATGACATATAATCCTGATAATTCAGATACTTATGGAGAATATACAGGAGATTGGAAAAATGATAAAAGAGATGGATTGGGTATAATGAAATATAAAGATGGAGATGTTTATGATTTTTATGAAGGAGAATGGAAAGAAGGTGAAAAAAATGGAGATGGTAAAGGTAAATTGAAATATTCTAACGGAGATATTCTATATAATGAAAATAATAAAAAAAAATTAATATTAAAAGGTTTAGATAGGAATGATATTACATATGAAGGAGATTTTAATAAAAATAATGAAATTGATGGAAAAGGAACTATGAGTACGAATACAGAATATTACAAAGGATATTTTCGACAAAACTATGAAAACACTAAAATTTATTGCTATAAAAATTATGAAGATTATAATGAAGATACAGAATACAATGAACAGTATTTATTACTTGAAAATAATGAGAATTATTGGATTAAACATAAAAAAAAAATCATACCCGCAAACAATAATTCCTGAACAGCAAACAAAAATTCCTGAACAAAAAGTAAACCACCACCATCAAACAAAAAATACACAAAATGAAAGTAGAAAAAGTCAAAAGCACCGTAGAAAAAGTCAAAAGCACCGTAGAAAAAGTAAAAGAAACATATGAAAAATATTTATTATATATAAATGAATATTTTTTTTTTAAAAAAACACGAAAATCTATTTATTACTAATAAATAATGAGAATTATTGGATCAAAAATGAAAAAAGATTTAATGATGGTATATAATGAATAATGGTATATTGGAAAAAGAAAAGAGTATATACAAATTTAAACAATATTAACTTTCAATACTATCGTTTACACAAATATTCAGGAAATGAATAAAAGCATTAAATTTTTCGTAAGAAATGTCATTTATATTTAGTTCGTGATAGTCAATATAAATTTTATCTTGAAAATAAATAAATGTAGCTTGAATTATCATAATAATATAGTTAGGGAATTGAATATGAAAATTTACCAAATTTATTTTTTGTACTTTATCATAAGCATAATCATCAATTGGGGTTATATCATCTTTACTATTATAAAATTCCAATCTACTTATACCAGACCATCTAACTGTATCATTGAAAATAACACTTTTTATAAATTTAAAATTATTAATATTTTTCTTTGGATAAAGACAAATATTCCAATATTTTTTTTGTTCGTATTGGTAAATTACTTTTTTTACTTTTAATTCACGAAAATTGGTTACGCAATTTTTCAACACTTTAACTTCATGTAAAAGTGGAAAAGATTTTTTCTTGTTGATATTTAATAAAATCAAGAATTCTGTCAAGATATTTTTAGGGTATCTATGTTTCATGACTTTTTCATAAAATGATTTATTTATAATATTATGATTGAGATAATCATAAAAAGTGCTGTCATAAGAGAAAATCAAATCGACAACATTTTTGGGCAATTTATTCCATAAAGACATCATTTTGTTTAGCAATTGTGTTTTTTGTATATTTCTTGTATACTATTTTATAATAAAAAAATCAATTTTTAGTCATGTATAGAAATTATTTTAGCATTTACCATTGTAATTACTGATACCATCCCATGAAATACTATAAGTATTGGCCCAAATTTTTTTATTACACAAGGAAGTATTTCCATTATTCCATCCAGGATCATTAAAGTTTATACTATCTGGATTTGAAGCTGTAGCAAAGTTATATCCATAAGTTTTTGGATTGGAATTGGCTAATGAAGAATTAAAATTTCCAATTAATAAGCTAGAGTCGGTATATGAAGAATCTGGAATTTTACAATTACCATTGCTATCTATTAACCAAAAATCTGGACACGCATTTTCAACAGGAGGATAAATAGAAGGTTTTGTAACTGAATTCAAACTATAATTGATGTAAACGACTAAAACAATAAAAACAATAATGGCAATTAAAGTAACAATCAAATAAAATACCATGTATAATATATTTAATGACTAAAAAATTTAAAAATTATCAAAAAAAGACTAAAAAATTTAAAAATTATCAAAAAAAGACTAAAAAAAATAAACATCATACCTATAAAAAAATTTACAGTAAAAAAATAGGAGGTGTATACAAACATACTGATGAAGACTTTATAGAAATCGACATTTCTCATCTGTTTCTTGATAATTCACTATTAAAAACACCAATACTAAAAATAAAAATTTTTGATATAAAAAAAATAGAAAATTTAACATATATAAGTGAAGATTTAGAACAATTATCTTTACTAGAAATAGATTTACAAGCTTTAAGAGCTGAAGCTGATATTATAACTAGTTGTAAAAAAATTGTTTTAGACGGTGAAAAAGAATGTTTTGATAATGAAACTAAACAAAAATTAAAAGAAGAATATGGCAAAGAGATTGATGAATTAAAACAAAGTTTCTGCAAAGAAGAACTGAATAAAGATTTTTGTATTTATAAAAAATTTAATTTAAAAAAAAACGATGATGATGAAAACAAAGTGTTCATGCCCGTAATAAGAGATATCTCAAACCCTGGTTCACCTTTATTAGAACTAAATGTTTATGATAATAATCAAAGAAATTATTATTTTTATAAATATAGATCTGATTTAAAGTTAACTCAATCACTAATAGGAGGACAATTACCTTATATTTTAAAAACTTTAGAATCTAAATATACAGACTTTTGTATACTCAACATATTTTCGAGTTCTATATACGATAAATGTCTTCCATTTTCTAAAAAGATACAAGATTTTTTTAAAAAAAATTCTATAAAAAATCTTAAAAATAATTATTTAGACGATTTTAAAGATACATTAATAAATAATATTTGTCAAAATAAACTTACGAAAGATGATTTAAAAAACAAAAAAAAAATTATAATTATGAATGCATATACTGAATCTTTGTATAATATACTACTCAGTCATGCGACAACTTTATTGATAGATTTAGATAATCTTTGCATTCTTTATTTTGACTCGTCTTGTATTGATTGTGGTAGTGGTGTTTGTGATATCATAAAAGATAAAACATTTAAAAATTTTTCTATACCGACAAAAATATTAAAAATCATTTATAATTTTGTAAATCTATATCCAGAAATCGTAATTTATATTAATCCAAACAGGAGTCAAAAAAAGGAAACATGTTATCTGTATTCTATTTTTAGTACTATAACTATGATTACCAATAAAATAACTATTCCTATAGAAGAATATCCATATTTTAGAGACATTGAATTTAAATCCAATCCAGAAACGAATCAAAATGATTTGGTGACATTTTTTATGAAAGAACAAATTTCGGAAGAGTATATAGAATACTTTATATTGAGAAACTTTACATTTGATGAACCTGACCTTGTAAATTATATAAAAACAAATGAAGGTACTTATAATGGGGATTTAAAAACAAATAAAAGGCATGGAAAAGGTAAAATGTATTATAGTAACAGAGATATTTATGAAGGAGAATGGAAAAATGATCAAAGAGATGGAAAAGGTACAATGTATTATAATGACGGAGATATTTATGAAGGAGAATGGAAAAATGATAAAAGAGATGGATATGGTAAAATAAATTATATAAATGGAGATGTTTTCTATTATGAAGGAGAATGGAAAAATGGTAATAAAAATGGAAAAGGTACAATGTATTATAATAACGGAGATATTTATGAAGGAGAATGGAAAAATGATAAAAGAGATGGATATGGTAAA
>Ga0209188_1000636_pt1 | contig 32728 bp, 25 predicted proteins | sample C_130625_EF_Meta_FD_187307 | JGI IMG/M metagenome (GOLD analysis project Ga0209188, IMG submission 187307) | Freshwater microbial communities from Lake Croche, Canada to study carbon cycling - C_130625_EF_MetaG (SPAdes) (version 2) | ecosystem: Environmental > Aquatic > Freshwater > Lake...
ATATAAATCCAGGTTTATGGAATTTCGTTCCTTCTGCCGGTAGTTTAGCAATTAATTTTGGACAAAACATAGGTTATACTAAGGATTTCTCAGGAAACACCATTATTGGTTTACCTGATGCCGGAATTTTAGAATATACGGTACAATCAACTCCAACCCCAACTCCAACCATAACACAAACTACAACCTCAGGTTTATTATTAACACAAACACCAACACCAACAAGAACATCTACACCAACTAAAACGGTAACTCAAACAATTACATCCAGTGTTACACCAACAAGAGCGTCAACCCCAACTCCAACACCGACATATGTACCATCATCCTTGACGATGACAGTTAACTCAACAGGAAATACTCAGAATTGGTTTATACAAGGTTCTTCAAGTTTTATAATGACTATTAATTGGGGTGATGGACAAGTACAAAGTTATGTCGGTAATGATAACTACAACCCAACACATACGTATTTAACACAAGGAGATTATATTGTAACAATAACATCATCAAATTTCTCTTTAATCACTTATTTGGATGTTTCAACATCTTATGGTGACAATAGGTTAAAAAGTATTACAGGGTTAGAAAATTTAACATCACTTAATACTTTAATTTTAGGCGGTAATTTATTAACATCATTTGACCCAAATCCTTTGGTTGATAGTGTTAGTACATTAGATTTATCTTATAACAATTTAACAACTTTTGCACCAACATTACCATTACCTTATGGTTTAGTTAATTTGTATTTAAATAATAACTCAATTTCAACATTTACACCGGTAGAACCATTACCTCTTAATCTACAAAATATATTTTTGAGTAACAATTTATTAACAAATTTCAATCCATCATATCCAATGATTAATGTGGTTAATTTGGCATTAAATAATAATTTAATTACAGGATTTACACCAACACAGCCTTTACCTATTTCATTAGAAGTGTTAAATTTATCGAACAATTTAATAACAACTTTTGCACCGGCAACACCTTTTGCAAAATCGGTAAGTGAATTATATTTAAACAACAATAGTTTATCATCATCGGGAATTAATAATGTGTTAGTTTATTTGTCGGGTGTGACCGGTTGGTTATCACCAAACAATATAACATTATTTAATCAAAATGGTGGTGGATGTTTAAATAGTTCTGGTGTTGGACGTAACGCTTACCTAAGTTTAACAGGTTTAGGGTGGACAATTGATGTTGATATGTGTTAATAAATAAAAAAAAAAACAAAAAAAAAATGAAAAAAATGAAAAAACTATTACTTGCATTAGTATTACTAATCTCTATTAATGTTTCTGCAAGAACACTCTATGTGAGTCAATTTGGAAGTGATTCTAATAATGGAACAACAATATCCACACCTTGGAAAACTCTATCACAAGTACAGAGTAATGTTGTTAATGGCGATATTGTTTTATTTGCCAAAGGGAGTAAATTTTCTGGTACTCTAAATTTATCAAATAAAAATAACATTTATTTTGGTGTGTATGGAACAGGTGCCGACCCATTATTTTGGGGTACGGGGTCACAAATTCAAAGTTTAATTGAATTAAATACATGTACAAACATAACATTTTATGGTTGGAACATTAGTGACACTACTATTTCATTCACAGATAGAAAAATACAAGCCAAAATACAATATGTATTTATATTTCGTAGTTCATCTACAGGTTGTACAATTAGAAAATGTAGAATGGATAGAATGGGTTATGGTGCATACATTCCTCCATTTAATAATGGTAATACAATGGATTCTTGTGATATTGGAAATCTCAGAATGATAAGAAATACTCCGGGAGGTGATGATGATTATGGTGGTGTTCCAATACAGCTTTCTAGTAGAAATAATGTTGTTACTAACAACTACTTTCATGATTGTTATGCAGTGAGTTATGATTATGGATTTGATGGCGGAGGTGTAGAGTTTTTTGAAGAGGGTGATACCGTTAAAGGTAATAAAGTAATGTACAATACCTTTATAGATTGTGAGGGGTTGTTTGAATTTGGAAGTAATAATGATGGAGTTGCTAGATATCCACATTCTGATAATGTTATTGCATATAATAAATTCATTAACAACAATACGGTAGTATATATAAATAACAATGGTCAATATAAAACTAAGGTTAGAAACTTACAGTTTTATAATAATGTAGTGGTACAAACACTACCTAATAAAAATCCTGCTGGTAGTAGTGGTATACAGTTTTCAATGGCAATTGATGATGCAACAACCGGAATTATTGTACTTAAAAACAATATATTTCAAGTTAGTAATGGGTTACCAATAACCCCAAATGGGCAATTTGATGGTGTTAATTTAACTCACACTAACAACATATACAAACTATCTAATGGTAGTGTTACTAACTTTACATTAGGTGGTACAGAGATTGCTACATCAGGAACTATTTGGGTGAATACATCAGATGCAAATCCTTTAAATTGGGATTATCGTTTAACCTTCACATCTCCAGCAAATAATAATGGTGTTGATGTTGGACTTACAAGAGATTTTAATAATAATACTGTTATTCCACCTCCGGATAGGGGAATTTTAGAATATGGAGGTATACCACCTGCGGCGTGTTCATTTACATATGGTACTTGGTCCGCTTGTATTAATAATGTTCAAACAAGAAGTTATACCGTTTCACCGGTAGGTTGCACAGGGACTCCCGACCCTGATAGTATAAGGAAAACTTGTACATCACCAATTGTAACAGGAAGAAAATTTTACTTTAGTACTTCAGGTGATGATGGTAACAATGGATTATCACCGGCAACTCCTTGGAAAACATTGACTAAATTACAATCATTTAGTACTAGTTCATTACCCGGGGATACATTCGCATTTAAATGTGGGGATGTATTTGCAAATGGAAATGACCGAAGAATTGCGATGGAGTGGGATGGTCCCTCAGGAACGGCAAGAAATCCAATTGTGTTTACATACTATGGCGATTTAAAACTTGGAAACCCTAATTTTTTATTTCCAAGACCAACATCCGTTGCGGCCACCAACAGATACAATATGTGTTTTAAAAATGCGTCTTATTTGATTTTTGATGGATTACAATTTAATGATTTTAGATTTCCGGTTAATGATAAGGTATCGTCAGCATTTACCGCTTCAGGACTAATGTTTGGTGAAAGTATGGATACAAAATCTTTTTATTGTACAATCAAAAATTGTTATTTCAGTAATATTGGGTACGGTATTTTGGGTGATTGCGATAATTGCACCATTACCAACAATACTTTCACAAACTTCAAATCGGTGGGTGATACGTTCGGTATTCACGATATTGGTGCCGATGCACTTCAAATTTCAGGAAAAAAATATAGAATAACTAATAACTACATTAGTGGTAGTTGGGCATATTCAAGTGGAACAAATTCTTCTTCAAATGGTTTACTTGGTGGTGCACTTGAAACCATTAATGATTTTGATAGTAGCTTCATTGGATATAATATATTCATTGATAACTCGGGTGCAATGGAAGGTGGACAATTCGCAGGTACACAATATGGTCCAAACGATGATACATTTGCATATAATTTATTTATTAACAACTCTAATGTAGTTTATGTTAATACAACAAATACTTTTAAATGTACCGCCTACAAACTTCATTATTGGAATAATGTTATTATTGAAAATGAAAAATCGCGATTTACAGGTAGAAATAATGGTGGGGATGCGTTAGGTAACGGACAAACATATTCTTCTACAGGATTTTTATATTGGCCTCCAATACCTCCAAGTAAATCAACTTTTACTCCTCAGATATACAATTATTATTCTAATTGGAGAACTTTTGATTGTGGTGACCAATCATTTGTGCCGGGAGACACTCTTTATGATATTAGAAACAATATTATTTGGAATACAAATGGTTTACAATTAAAATCTAGTGTTGCTAGAAGACCAAAAGACCACTATAGAAATAACATATATCACATTAAAGGTAGTTATCAATTGGCAACAAATCTTGGAGATGATGCGGTATTAGACATAGGAGAAAAAATTATAAACGGAAGATTGTTTGTTGATACATCAAACGCTTTTCCACAAAATTGGGATTTGCATATTGTTGATACGTCATCAGCAATATTAGGAGGAGTAAATGTGGGTATTTTAAAAGATTATGGAGGAAATACTGTATCAGGAAATCCAACAATTGGTGTATACCAATATTCTAAAACTCCAAAACTAACGGCTTCTTCAACAAACGTTACGTGTAAAACGGCGAATAATGGAACGATAACCGCTAGTGCAAGTGGTGGAACATCACCTTATCTTTATAAGATAAACAATTTAACCTATCGTAGTTCAGGTAGTTTTACAGGTTTAGCACCAAACACATATACTGTTTATGTTAAAGATTCGAAGGGGGTTGTAAGTACATTGACTGTTACGATAAAATCAAGTAATGTTGTTTGTACTCCTTAAAAATAATTAAAAGTTATGTGAACCCTCCCCTAAAAAGGAGGGTTTTTTTTATTAAAATATTTTTTTTTACTCTTCATTATTTTAATCTTTATAGTATTTTTTATATAAAAAGAAAACATAATGAAAATTTTTATTCAAATTGCGTCTTACAGAGACCCCCAATTAGTCCTTACTATCAAAGATATGATTGAGAAGGCAAAAAATCCAAAAAATTTAAGATTTGGTATTGCGAGACAATTTCATCCTGACGATAAGTTTGATGATTTATCTGAGTATTCTAAAGATAAAAGATTTAGAGTGTTAGATATCCCATATAACGAATCTAGAGGTGTTTGTTGGGCAAGAAATCTTACACAACAACTTTATCAAGGAGAAGAATATACCATGCAAATTGACTCTCATATGAGAGTTGAACAAGATTGGGATAAAACTCTTATTGACATGATTAAACAACTTCAAAAGAAAGGTCATGAAAAACCTTTGTTAACGGGTTATGTTTCATCGTTTGACCCTGACAATGACCCAGCGGCAAGAGTTAGAGACCCATGGAGAATGGTGTTTGATAGATTTATCCCTGAGGGTGCTGTATTCTTTTTACCTGAAACAATTCCAGGATGGCAAGAATTAACAGAACCAATACCTGCAAGATTTTATTCAGCACACTTTTGTTTTACAGTAGGAGAATTCTCAAATGAAGTACAACACGACCCTGAGTATTATTTCCACGGTGAAGAAATATCTATTGCCGCAAGAGCGTACACATGTGGATATGATTTATTCCATCCACATAAAGTAGTTATTTGGCATGAATATACTCGTAAGGGTAGAACAAAACAATGGGACGATGATAAAGAGTGGGGTGAAAAAAATAGAATCGCGCATTTAAAAAATAGAAAACTATTTAGTATGGATGGAGAAATCTATAATCCTGAAGAGTTTGGTAAATACGGATTCGGAACTGAAAGAACTTTAATGGATTATGAAAAATTCTCAGGTCTTTTATTTGGTGATAGGTCAGTTCAACAATACACGTTAGATAAGAACTATCCTCCAAATCCTTATAATTTTGAAACTGAAGAAGAATGGAGAAAAAGTTTCGCTAAAATATTTAAACATTGTATTGATGTGGGTTATGACCAAGTCACTGAAAAGGATTACGATTTTTGGGTTGTGGCATTCCACAGTGATGATGACGAAACTATATTTAGAAAAGATGCTGATAGAAATGAAATTGATATGATGATGAATGACCCTGACGGATATTGTAAAGTATGGAGAGAATTTCAAACCGCACATAAACCAGCATATTGGGTGGTATGGCCTCACTCAGAATCTAAAGGTTGGGGTAATAGATTAACAGGGAATTTATAATATGAAAAAAATAGCATTCGTTTCGGGATACTATACATATGGTGGTAATAAAGGAATTAGTGATAACAATCGTTTTATGTACGATTGTTTATACAAAACCGCTAAAAAGTATTTTTTAAAATCACATGATGTTGATTTAATATTCATAAGTAACGATGATATTGAAATAGATGGTGTTAATAATATAAAAATTGACCACGAATTAGTAGGTTATGACCATATGTTATTAATGAAGATTTTAGGTATAAATTTTATAGAACAAAAATATGATTATATATTTGTATCTGATGGTGACCAAATCTTTATAAATGATGTTAACGATGAAGATTTATTAGATTCCGACTTTTCATTTTTTGACCACTATTTTAAACCAACGATTAAATCTATTTTACCTGAAATATCCGATGTTGTGGATTTAAATTTTGACACGACAAAAGAAACATGGACTATGGGTAATTTTTTTGGTGGGTCTCAAGAAGTTATGTTGGATTTATTAAAACATACTAAGGAATATCATGAAAAATATTTAGGACAAGTGTTCTCAACTAGAGGTTTCTATGCCAGATATCCTGACGAAATATTTTTACTTAAGTACGCTTTTGAAAATAATGTACCACATAAACGATTGAGATGTACGATAAACCCTGTTGAGTCGTCAGAAAAATTTTTCTTATCGGACTTCACAATAGATGAGTCACAATATATTCTTTTTACTAACACAAAATTAATACACGATACTAAAAGAAATTTAGAAACATTAAAAAAAATAATTAATAATTATATCTAAAATAAAAAAAACATGAACAAAATTGTAGTTTGTCAATATTGGACAAAAAATTTAAGCTACGGTCAGTATACCGAGGCAATCAATAAAAAATATTGTGAAGAACAAGGTTACGTCTATCACAATGAAGTGGATACTGATAAGATATTCGCAAACTTAGATGGTAGGGCTATTACTTGGTATAAGCCAAAGTTCATCTTAGAAGTGTTGGAGACACATAATCCTGATTTTATTTTATTCTTGGATGCGGACGCTATTGTTTGTGATTCCAATTATAGAATAGAAGAGTTTATTGACGATAATTATAATATTATTTGTACTGAAGATTATGGACCTAGTAAATTAAATGCCGGTGTTTTTATTATGAAAAACACAGAATGGACTAAAAATTTCTTACAAAAATGGTGGGATATTTGTGACGAATTAACCGGAGGCGAACAAAATCAAAAAGGATATTACGCAAATGCGTTATGGCATGACCAAACATGTTTCGGTCATTTAATGTCGGCATTACCTGACGCAATACAAAACATTAAATTAATTAGTAATAAAGTATTAAACGGTAGAGATTATAAAAATTCTGTTGATAAAAACTTTATTTTTCATGCCTTTTCTTATGGTATGATTAATAACAGAACTATTGATAACGCATATTACGATATCTTTAATGTAACAAAACCGACAGGTAAAGAACTTATTGATGTAGTACAATATTATAACACCGATAAACATCACGAACATAATTACTTTAATTTAATTTATAGCGAATTATTTAAAAATAACTACAAAGAAGTTAACAAATTTATTGAGATTGGTGTTCTTGATGGAGGTTCTGTTGAGTTATGGAGAGATTATTTTGTAAACGCTGAAATTATTGCTCTTGATTATAACATTCAGAATACTATAAATAAACTATCAGGTAAGAATTTAGATAGAATTACATTCCAAAGTATTGACCAATCAGACCCGATTCAGTTAGAGGAATTAACCACCCAATATAGTGATGTGGACGTTATTATGGATGACGGTTCACATAGAATGTATGACCAACAAATCACATTGGCTAAAACATTTAAAATGTTAAAATCAGGAGGAATTTATGTCTTGGAAGATTTACATACAAGTTTAGAAGCGGGTAAACCTGAAAAAGCTTGGTGTGGTTGGGGAGACGCAACAAAAACCATTACTTTAGATATGTTAAACGAATTTAACATGACGGGTAAAATTAAGTCAGATTATATGACCGAAGAAGAATGTGATTATTTAACCAACAATATTAAAAGTATTGATGTCTACAGAAACAGAGCCGATTGGAGCATAACTAGTGTTATTATAAAAAAATAAATATGATAGGAATAGTATATCACAGTTTTCTAACCGGAAATTGGAAAGAAGTTGTCTTAGGTCAATTAAGACGATTAAAAGAATCAGGGCTTTATGATAAATCAGACATTATTTGGTTTACTGTTAATCTTAACGGTAATGATGAAAGTGTTTTTGATGAAATTGCTAAAGAGTATCCAAAGGCAAATATAGAATATAATGTTGATAACCATGCGGAATATCCTGGTATAAGAAAAGTGAAAGAACTTGGTGATTCTCATGATGATTTAAAAATATTATATTTTCACTCTAAAGGAGTTAGTAATGATTATGTTGTTTCACACATAAAAACAAGAAGTGAAACTAAACATAAAAATGTTAACTCATGGAAAGAATGTTTAGAATATTTTGTTATTGATAAATGGGAGGATTGTATTGAGAAACTAAACGAATATGATAATGTTGGTGTTACTTGTAACAGTAATTGGTTTTGGGGTAACTTTTGGTGGTCTCAATCAAGTCATATTAAAAAATGTTCTGAAGTCGGTATATGGGGTAGATGGGATTATGAAGCTTGGTTAAATAGAGGTGTTGATTCTCCTAAGAATTACGAATACTATAAATTTACTTATAATCCATACTTAACTTATTTTGAACCTGATTGGTATAAGAACCCATTAAAATTAAAGGGGTCTAAAATTACTTTACATAAGGCATTATATGGTACCGCCGAATTCCAAATTGACGAAGGGTACGCAAGTACTGAATTAGGTATTACCACAGATGTTACTGATATTATTAATAAAAAATTAGAGAGTGAAGATTTTAAAAGGTTATACTTTAGGGTTGATAACGATACGATGGGTGGTGACCCAATATATGGATATAAAAAAGTATTAACAATTGATTTTTCATTAGATATTGAACCAAATAAAATATATACGGTTGGTATTGGCGAAGACCAACAATTAGATTTAAATTTTAATTAAAATGAATAAAAATATTACTATTGTAACCGGACTTTGGGATATGGGTCGCGGAGAACTTGATGGGTGGGCTAAAAGAGATTTTACCTCGTATAAAGATAGATTTTTTGAAATGTTAGAATCAGATGCACAAATGTGTATTTGGATACCTAGAGATTTAGAAGAAGATGTCATTAGAATTAGAAAAGATAAACCAACTAAAATTTTTATTAAAAATTTAGAAGATTTTGAAACATGGAATCCTTTTTATAGTAAAATACAAGAGATTAGAACCAACGAAAATTGGTTATCGTTAGCAGGGTGGTTAAGAGAATCCCCTCAAGCGTCGTTAAAGTTTTATAACGCGATGATGTTTACCAAAATGTTTATGTTAAACGATTCTGCAATTGTTAATCCATTTAATTCGGAATATTTCTTTTGGATTGATGGGGGATTAACAAATACGGTAAATAAAGGATACTTCCAACATGATTTAGTTTTGGATAATTTAGATAATTACGTAATAAAGAATGACGGTAAATTTGTTCATTTAGCATATCCTTATGAACCAACAAACGAAATACATGGTTTTGAAAAAAATGCAATGGCGAAATTTTGTAACGTTAGTTCAGTAAATTATGTTTGTCGTGGCGGTTTTTTTGGTGGAACTAAGAGTAAAGTTCATGATATTAACAACCTTTATTACTCAGTAATGGATACCACTTTAAATAGTGGATACATGGGGGCTGACGAATGTTTATTTACAATACTAACACATAGACATGAAGATATCATTCATAAGTTTGATATTGGTGGTAACGGTCTTGTTTGGCCGTTTTTTGAAGAGTTAAAAAATTATAAAACAGAGATTATTAAAAATGATGAAACTTTTTTAAATCCTGATAATACGGCATTATATGTAATAACATTTAATAGTCCAAACCAACTTCAAACATTAATTGATTCTATGTACGCATATGATTCCAATTTTGTTGATAAACCTAAAAAATTCTTATTAGATAACTCAAGTGATTTATCAACAACTGAGAAGTATTCTGAGATATGTAATAAATATAATTTTGAACATATTAAAAAAGATAATTTAGGAATATGTGGAGGAAGACAGTGGGTTGCTGAACACGCAAATGATAATGGATTTGATTATTATTTCTTTTTTGAAGATGATATGTTTTTCTATCCAAAAAAAGGTGAGGTATGTAAAACAGGATTTAATAGATATGTTCCCGATTTATACAGAAAATCAATAAATATTATTAACAAATATAAGTTTGATTTTTTAAAACTTTCTTTTAGTGAATTTTTCGGGGATAACGGGACTCAGTGGTCTTGGTATAATATTCCTCAGAATGTAAGAAATGAACACTTTCCTGATAAGCCAAATTTACCTGTACATGGTACCGACCCTGACGCACCAAGAACCAATTTTAAAAACATTAGATTTTATGAAGGTTTAGGAGTCATTAATGGGGATGTGTATTATTCAAATTGGCCTCAAGTTGTTAGTAAGGTGGGTAATAAAAAAATGTTTTTAACTGAAAAATGGGATAGACCTCACGAACAAACGTGGATGTCGTATATGTTCCAAAATACAAGAAAGGGGGAATTAAATCCCGCTTTATTATTGTTAAGTCCAACAGAACACAATCGTTTTGATTTTTATGATGGTTCGTTAAGAAAAGAATCTTAATCGTAATATTTATTATAAAAGAGACAATGGAATTTTTTATAAAAAAAGATGCAACATTACCACTACTTAAAATGCAAGTGGTTAAAGATGGTAGAAGTGACTATCAAAGTTTTATGAACTTGATAGAAACATCTACCATCGTTTTTTCTATGGTAGATGTTGCAACGGGAATACCAAAGATATCGTCAAAATTAGCAGGGTTTGTATCAAAAACTTTTGATGACCCTAACACTCCAACAGAATATTACATCTATTATCGTTTCACTAAAAAAGACACAGGTAAAGTAGGTAGATACGAGGGTCAATTTTTATTAAAGAACGAACAAGGTGATTTAATTGTTCCAATTAGAGAACAATTATTTATCAATGTTCAAGATTCCTTTGTTTCTGACAACCCGTGTTGTTAATTGATTTCCAAAAATAATTATTTTATATTTATAGTAATAAGGTTAATCCAACAACTTGTTGGAGCCAATGTACCACAAAAAACTATAAATTATGATTTCCCAAGAAGAGATTAAGTCCTTTTTAGAAGGCAACGACCCCGAAGAGCACATTGTGTGCGTAGAGTTTGATTACGCAAAAGATTGCGTTTACAAGATTAAAGAAATTCCAGGACAACCTAAAACAATACAGAAAGACACGTTTATTGCGTTCTCATGGGTTGGTGATTTAAGAAACCTAAATTTTTACCAAGATTCCAAAGGATTACAAAAAGAGTCAATGACCAAATATGGTATTGTAATTGAGAAATTAGAAACTCAAGGTAATGATAGATTAGAGAAAGGACTTAAGTTTATGGTTAAGTCATTAAAGGGATATCGTTCACTTATACAATTTTTTAGAGATGGTGGATTAGACCCGTGGTCTGATAGAGCAAAAGATAAGATATTAATACTTCCCCCCGTAGAACAATACTTAATCTCAAAAGAAAAAAGATTATTCAAAGGTTATGAAGAATACAATGATGTTACCCGACTTGTATTTGACTTGGAGACGACCGCATTAGAACCTAAGGATGGTCGTATATTCATGATTGGAATTAAGACAAACAAAGGATACAAGAAGGTTATAGAATGTTCTGACGCTGAACAGGAACGTCAAGGATTGATTGAATTCTTTAATATAATAGATGACATCAAACCAAGTATTATTGGTGGTTATAACTCCGCAAACTTTGATTGGTATTGGATATTTGAAAGATGTAAGGCACTTAATTTAGATATTAAAAAGATTTGTAGGACATTAAATCCGGGTAAAAATATTTCCCAATCTGAGAGTATGTTAAAACTTGCTAATGAGGTTGAGAAGTATAATCAGGTATCAATGTGGGGTTATAATATAATTGATATTATCCATGCCACAAGAAGGGCTCAGGCGATTAACTCAGGTATTAAGTCCGCAGGATTGAAATATATTACAAAGTATATTGATGCTGAAGCACCTGACCGTGTGTATATTGACCATACAGATATTGGTTCTATGTATGCAAAGAAGGAAGAGTATTGGTTAAATACTCAGAATGGTAAATATAAAAAGGCGGATAAACCTGAGTTTGAGGATTTAGATAAAAGATTTCCCGATGTTTATATTAAAGTAACGGGTGATAATATTGTTGAAAGATACCTTGACGATGATTTAGAGGAAACCTTATTGGTTGATGAAGAATTTAATCAAGGTTCGTTCTTACTTGCGTCTATGGTTCCAACAACATATGAAAGAGTATCCACTATGGGTACAGCCACTTTGTGGAGAATGGTTATGCTTGCGTGGTCATATAAAAATAAATTAGCTATACCTGAAAAACAACAAAAAAGAGAATTTGTTGGTGGATTATCTAGGTTGATTAAAGTTGGATATTCAAAGGACGTATTAAAGTTAGATTTTAGCTCTCTATATCCATCAATACAACTCGTTCATAATATTTTCCCTGAATGTGATGTAAGTGGTGTTATGAAAGGATTATTATCATATTTTAGAGGTACCAGAATAAAATACAAAAATTTGGCATCAAAATATAAAAAAACAGATAAAAAATTATCACAGAAATACGACGCACTACAATTACCTATTAAAATTTTTATTAATGCTTTTTTTGGTAGTTTAAGTGCTCCTCAGGTTTTTAATTGGGGTGATGTTGATTGCGGTGAACAGATTACATGTACCGGCAGACAGTACCTTCGTCAAATGGTAAAATTTTTTATGAAAAAAGGTTATTCTGTACTTGTTCTTGACACTGATGGTGTAAACTTTTCATTACCCATTGGGGGTGTTGATGATAGAGTATATATCGGTAAAGGTAATAATTGGTTAGTAGAAAAAGATAAGGAATATAGAGGATATGATGCGGATGTTGCGGAATTTAACGACATTTTTATGAAAAATGAAATGGGGTTAGATTGTGACGGTACTTGGGCAAGTTGTATTAATTTAGCAAGAAAGAACTACGCAACATTGGAGAATAATGGTAAAGTTAAACTCACAGGTAATACAATTAAGTCCAAAAAACTTCCATTATATATTGAGGATTTCTTGGATAAAGGAGTTAAGATGTTGTTGGAAGGTAAGGGTCAAGATTTTGTTAATTGGTATTATGACTATCTTCAGATTATCTTTGATAAACAAATCCCACTAATGAAGATTGCTCAAAGAGCCAAAGTTAAGTTATCAATGGATGATTATATGACTAGAACGACTCAAAAAACTAAGTCGGGTGGAGCTATGAGTAGAATGGCTCATATGGAATTGGTAATACAAAATAAGTTAAATGTTAATTTAGGTGATGTAATATACTACGTTAATAACGGTTCAAAAGCTTCTCATGGTGATGTCCAAAAAATATCAAAACCAACCAAAGCCCAAAATGAAGAACACACTAAAAAATATGGTAAACCAATGCCGGTGGATTATATTCAGATTAATAGTTACATGTTAGATGCTAAAGAGTTGGAGAATAACCCTGAAATGACGGGTGAGTATAATGTTCCAAGAGCAATTACCACATTTAATAAAAGAATTGAGCCATTATTGGTTGTGTTCAAACAAGAAATTAGAGATGGTTTATTGGTTGAGGACCCTAAAGATATGGGATTATTTACCAAAGAACAATGTGAACTAATTAACGGTGTACCATTTGAAGAAAAAGACCAAGATAGATTAAAAGAAGATTTGTTGGATATGTCTGTAGACGAAATTAAATTTTGGGAAAAAAAGAATATAAACCCAAATTATATTTATGATTTGGCGGAACCTGAGTGGGAAAATTTTATATAAAAAAATACTACTTTTATTAAAAGTTATAATATTTATTATTATGGGGAGACATAAAAAAAACAAAGAAGATAAAAAAATTAAAGTTAGTATTAGTATTAATAGAGAATTATATTATAAAATAAAAGAAGATAAAATTATGCCTTCCCGTATAATAGAAAAATTAATTAAAGAGTATTATGCAATTAAAAATTTGTTGTAGATGTAATCTTGAAAAGAATTGTTTAGATTTTAACGTATCTAAAAGAAATAAATCCGGTTTAAGGGGGGAATGTCGGGATTGTCAAAAATTGATTTACTCTAAAAAATCTGATTATTATAAAGAAAAAAGAATAGAAAGATATAATCGTAATCCAAAAAAAGAATTATTACGTAATAAAATATATTATGAAGAAAAAAAACCTGAGATTATAGAAAAATTAAAAATTAAAAAAAGAAATAATACAATGTTGAGGGTTTCTTCTAATTTAAGAAGTCGGATATCTCAATTTATTAAATCAAATAACATACACAAAGATAATAAAACTTTAGTTATGTTAGGTATTGATTTACCTAATTTTAAGAAACATATAGAAGAAAAATTTAAACCCGGAATGAATTGGGATAATTATGGTATGTGGCACATTGACCACATAATTCCATTATTTTTTGCAAAAAATACGGATGATTTAAACACTTTATGTCATTATACAAATTTACAACCTTTATGGGGAACTGAAAACTCATCAAAAAGAAATAAAATTATTTAAGAAATTTTTAACCCATCGCTTGAAAGGATATACCATCCTCCAGCACAATAAACAAACTCAACACACGCACCTTTGTCAATAAATATTTCATCATATTCATCATCAATTTTACCCATAATAGGTAATATTAAAACTTTTGTTAGTGCCTTTATTGTTACGTGGTCGGTAGTTGTGTGGTCTAATGTAACTTTACTACTATCAATATTTTTTATAATAACAATTCCCTCACCTTTAGTGACAAAAGTGGGGTCAGAAACTATTGCAGATTCTGATGATGTTATTGTTTTTCCGTTAATAATACGTTGTGATGGGATATTTCTTATTATTGCCATAAATTAAATTACATATATTTGACGAGGGAATGCCCTAAACTTCATCGCCTTGTTTAAATTTTCGGCGGTTAGTGCTTCTTTCTCCATCATTTTTTCAGGTCTCATTCTTTCAAGACGAGCCATAAGTTCTTCCCTAAGTTTATCTCTTTCATCTTTACCTTCAGTTAGTAAACTTGTATAGTCCATAGTTAACTCACTGTCAGGTGCTTTAAGATTACCACTATATTTACCTCTAACTCTACCTAAAGTTTCTTTACAAAGTCCAATAAACCATCTTCTAACCCACTGTTGTGCGGGGTTATTTAGTTCATCCCAACTAATTTCATCAATCGGAACGTCAGAAGGTAATTTAACGATGTCAGGATTTTTCTTTAAACAATCGTCCCTATCGGCACCATCTACATCATAATACCAATACCAAACTTTACCATTATGGAAATTTGCACTACCGAAATCCCATTTACCTCCAGGCGTGTTCATTAAATGTATCATCTTTTTACCATCAGGTAATGCGGTAACTCTATAAGTTAAATCACCACCAATAATACGTCTTTGTATGTTGGTTTCTTGCATTCTCAATAACATATCAAAAGCCGGCATCATAGTGTAAGAACCTGAATATCCTAATTGTGCGAAACCACCGACACCACCAAGTCCAGGACCACCCATGGCACCAAATGCAAATGGGTCAAACATTACGTTGTTCATTGTTGGTGGGGTATACCATAACAATTCATTAATTTCTCTACCCGCAGGTATTTCGTATAGTTGTTGACCTCTTTGTAGGGTAATATAATCTTTTTTTAAAACCCAATCACCTCCTTGTTGTAATCCAACAATTTTTGAGTAAGCATAACTATATCTTGTTTCATAATCTAAACTTCTCGTTATGAATGCTTTAGTTAAAGATTGTTCATCAAGATTTAAGTTTTGCAATGCGGACCATTGTGATTCAATTAACCAATCTTGAATATATTGAGAATAATCTCCAATGGATAATTCTAATAAAGAATCTAACATTTCATCTTCTAGCTCAACACTTCTAAGTGGAGCTCCGAGTAGATGTTTAACTCTCGTATATAATTTACTTCTATTTGGTTCAGATATTATAGCCATTTTATGTCTTTATGATAAATATTCAGAACAGTTCATAAATTTAATATTATTACTTCCTTGTAATGTCATAAAATTATTTTGTTTTGGTATTTTAAAATCAGTTTTCTTAACTGTCACATTTTCAGTTTTAAATATTCTGACTTTTTTCTTTTTTATATTAACAAATATTAACAAATCAACTTTAGTATATTCTTTAGCCCCCGAAGAACCACTTATAATAAAATAATTATCTATTTCAATTTCATTAGTATATGGTTTAATTTGCCCTGTTAAAATTTTAGATTCTATATTAATAGTAGCATCAATACCTGACATCATATCACTCGTTAATCCACCACCTGAAGTGATTGTACATGCTCCATCACCTAAATTTTCGTCAATTATTTTTTTAGCACCATCCTCATTTCTTTTACCATAACAATCAGTTGTTCTTAATATCTTCTCAATATGTTTTAAAGTATTAGAACTTTGTCTATCAAACAATCTTGATTTAATACCTTCCATTACTGAAAAGAATCTTATTAATTGTGATAAGTTTTCTTCAGGATTATCACCATAAACTATAGGTTCTTGATTTGTGTGTTTTAAATGACGATTAATATCATTATGTATAACACAAAATGCAGAATATGATGAAGTTAAATTATTCAACAATGACCTTTTATTCTCAGCATCATATAAACCCGGCATATGTCCAACAAATAACTCATCCTTTTCTCTCCAATTTTGGGGATATAAACCCTTTAAAAAACTATTCCAACCCTTAACATATTCTTCCTTAAATTTTTTAAGTAATTCCCTTTTTGTTTTATCCTCAGTATACGAAGGAAATAATAAACTTTTAAATATTTTTTCATCTTCGGTTGAACAAGTATGTGAGTGTCCTGTCGCCTCAAGTAATATTTCATTCTCTTTTAACATAAGTTGTGTCATAACTGTTTCTTCGTTTATTTTGGTTTCTAATTTCATTTTGTAAAGTTTCTCAACAAATTCCCAATTTACCGCCTCCCAGAATTGTTTGATATAATCATCTCTCCTATTTCTATATTTCAAATAATAAGCATGTTCCCACAAATCTAATCCAAGAATTGGATATCCACCATCTTCAACGTCGTTCATTAAAGGATTATCTTGGTTTGGGGTGGACATTATTTTTAATTTATTATTTTTCGTAACAATCAACCAAACCCAACCTGAACCGAATCTTTCTTTTGCGACCGTCTCAAATTTTTTCTTGAACTTGTTAAAGGTATCAAAATCTTTGTTAATCCTTTGTGAAACTAATTCTTTTGGTTTCTGTGGTGTTGGGGATAACATCTTCCAAAACAATGCGTGATTGTAAGCTCCACCAGCATTATTTCTAATGGTATTATCATACTTGCTAATAGTTTTAACAATTTGTTCTAAATCCAAATCACCAAACTTTTCTTTTTCTAAAGCAAGATTTAATTTTTCAACATACCCTTTATAGTGTTTGTTGTAGTGAAAGTCCATAGTTTCGGGGTCAATAAATTTCTTTAATGCCGTTTTTGCATATGGTAATTTCTCAATACCTATTTTTTTCATTTCAGTTATAAAAAATTTTTCACTATAATCTTTTTCCTTCTTAACTATTTCTTCCTCTAACTGTTCTATTCTATTAACTAAGTTTTTCATGTGTCTTATATATTAAATCTGTAAATTTGGGATGGTATCTTTCAAACTTTTTAACTAATTCACCCGATAATGCGTTTGCCTCATTTTCCAAATGTCCACCAATATTTTTACCTTTCTTTTTATGCTTAATAGCGTGTTGATATTCATGTATCCATTCGTGCGCCAATGTTCTAATAATGTCTCGGTTTAATCTACCGGCAGATAATATAAAAAGTTCATGTTCATCGGTTCTTTCTCCCGTTGTCATATCTTTAATTCTATTACCTAAAAAATTTACTTTAATGTTTTTTTCTAAAGGATAATTTTTTTGAAGAAACTCAATAAATTTATTAAATAATTTATGTTCGGATTTATCTATCCCCGACTTACTATATATTACCGAAATGTCCATAATAATAAATATTAAGATTTATTGTTTATTAATCTCATAATTTCCTCAACAACATCAACTTTATCCATATTATCACCCATCACTGTTTCAAAGATATTTTTCTTTTTGGATAGGATATCGTAGATAACTCCTTCTATCGTATTCTCAAAGATAGGATAATAAACTGAAACATTTGATTTTTGTCCATATCTATACGACCTGTCCTCAGCCTGGCTATGGTCTGAAGGTACAAATGATAGGTCATTCATTATAACCGCTTCACCCGCAGTTAATGTTAAACCAACACCTGCCGCTTTAAGATTTCCAACAAATATTTTTATTTTATCATTTGTTTGGAACTCATCCACAGCGTTTTGTCTTTTAGCTTGAGAACAACTACCATCAACATAGACCGCTTTTTTTCCAAAATGCTCTACCAATTTTTGTAGGGATGCTGTGAAGTTTGTAAATATAATAACTTTCTTTCCTTGTTCCACAATATTCTCGGCAAGTTCTATTGATGACTCTATTTTTTCATCCGCAATTATCTGTCTAACTTTTGTAAGTTTGGTAAATTGTAATGTCATAGATGATGATTCTTCAGCCTTGGTTTTATACCAATCATAATATTCGCCCATTAATTCTTCATATAATTTAGACCTTAATCTCAAATAAACGGGGGTGATAATTTTGTCAGGTAAATCTAAAACATCTTCTTTTAATCTTCTCAACACTTGTTTAGATGTTCTATCTCTAAGTTCTTCAAGATTAGAAGCCCCACTTGTATTCCATATTTTTCTATTACCCCCAACTCTAAATTGATACCCTTGACAATATCTAATAACATAAGCCATCCAATTTCCCGCAACAGGATTCTCAATTAAACTTAATAAGTTATAATAATTGATTGGCCTTGAAGTCATTGGTGTTCCCGTTAATAACCATAGTTTATCAACACTTTTGGCAAAACTATTAATTAATTTTGTTCTTTGAGCTTGAACATTTTGAAGATAGTGGGCTTCATCAATTATTATTAAATCAAAATTACATTGATAAATCGGACTATTCTCTTTGTCTTTTATATCATAAAAATTTTTAATAATATCGTAATTGGTAATAACAAAATCGTGTTCAGTTGAGAAGTTTTTACTTTCACATATGAAAACACTTCTATCACTATAATTCGCAATTTCTCTTTGCCAATTTATCTTAAGGGATGCTGGACAAATAATTAAAATCTTTTTAGCTCCCGTTTCAAGTGCTGCAATAATGGTGGAGGTTGTATTATGGGTAACTATACAATGTTCCGCAACATATAGTTTGTCCGGAGAATCAACTGAAATACATACAGCATCTCCTTTCCTTTCAAATTCTATTTTTTTAATATATCTCCCAACTTTATATTTTTGTGGTTCTTTATACAATTCTTTTTTTCTTTGTAATTTGAACGGGTTCATCCCCGATTGTAATTTAATATTTACACGATAAGCCTTTTTTCCATTTTTTTTCTCACCGTTATAAGTATATTTTGGAATTCTACTTGATTTACGAGCGATTCCTCCTAAAGTGTGAACTATTTCAATCACATCATCTGTAAGTTGTTCGGATATTGAACAAAATTCTGTACCTAAAAATTCATTATTTTTTCTTGATTTATAACAAAAACCGTCTGTATCCATTAATCCTTGTAAAATTAGTAACCTATTTTCTATACTTGAATATTTGTAAACATCAGGAATAAATTTTTGACTTGAGTTACAACCCATTAAGTTTAATTGTCTTAATTTATCAATTAAAGAATTTTTTCCTCTTATTTTTGTAACAATATCGTAATCACAATTATCTCCACTTGTTTTTTTAATTTCTAAATCATCTGTCAATAGTTTTTTTATTTCTTCAATTATCTCATCATCTATACTACTAAATCTTATACTTTTTGTTATTCCACCGTCACCTAATATTAATCCAAGTAAGTAAGGATGAATTGGTAATTCTTCATTATTATCAAATGTAATAGGTTTAACAATTGGTATTTGCCATTTTGATTGACCGTTACTTTGAAGATAATATGTTGATTGTAATTTATCAAAAGAATTACTATTTCTTGTTACCTTTAACTCTTTATCTAAAAGCTGTTTTGTTGTTAAATTTAACGTTAGGGTTTTTCTACCTTTTGAGTTGTTTCCATTCGCTCTTGTTGAAACTGTCCATATGTGTTCATCACAACATAATATTGAACATCCGTCATTGAATGTTATTTTGTATAAATCTTTTAGTCCTTGTGGATAAACCCCTGTTACGTTATGTGAATTACCGTCACTACCTATTACTTTATCCCCCACTTTAATATCTCCCATTTTTTTCACTCCATCAGAGGTATAAATTTTTGTATTTATTTCAAGAGCTTTACCCAATCCCATATCATCCGCTAATATAAATCTCTTACTACCGACCAATTTCTCAATGGCTTCTTTTTGATGACCTAATGGGGGACGATGTTCGTATTTTGAATAATCAATCTCAACTTGTTCTACCTTATGAGCTTTAATAATTGCGTTCTTCGGTAACCAAAAATCGTGGTTTGTTTCCCCACTGAATATTTTACCCCAAATATGATATGATTTGTCTTTCTCAACCAATAATTTCTCAACCCAAACTTGTTCAGGAACTACTGTATACAATTTTTCATCGGCAATTTTTTGAGCGAAGTAGGGGTCTAAATCAACCCATTTCTTGGCGACTTTAGGTTGGGTGTCGTGAAAATTAATTATATAATCTGATTGAGCCCGAGTGGGATAAAACTTTTTATTAACTTGTGATTGATGTTTTAATTTAAGGATATAGTTATTTGCACCCTCATAGGTGTCCAAAATTTTTAATGCGGTTCTTTCAATTAAATGAGTGGTATTTTCCAAAAATACGTTATTTATATAATAATAACAAAATTATAAATATTTATCAATATGGCAAACAATAAAGTTCCAATAACAAGGTTAGGTAAGTTCTTCGGGGCCGAAGATTATTCATTGGATATTAATATGGGTGAGGAGTGGTTGCATGGAGATATGAACTTCACATTAGTGTTGTACCGTGTTGATAGGTACAAAACAAAGACAGATGATGTGTATGGTGAAACGGTTACAGACGGAATTAAGTATTTATCACCAGTAGAATTTAAATCCTATGTTCAAGTTATGGCACCTGAAAACAAATATTTGGGTAATTCTAAAGTAGAACAATTTGAACCCGGTAACATTAAGGTATCCGTTTACCAACAACACTTAGATGAGTTAGATATTGATATTTCATATGGTGATTATTTGGGATATTATGAAACAGAAACAAGAGTTAGATATTATGTAGTTAATAATGATGGTAGGGTTGTTTCGGATAACAAACACTCATATGGAGGTGTTAGACCTTTTTATAGAACAATATTGGCATCACCTGTTAGTCAAAATGAATTTAGAGGTATATGAGAATACTAGTTACTGAACGACAATTAAAACTACTTGAGCAAAATAAAACACCTCAAGAACAACTTGATGATTTTAATTACCAAGAAGATAAAATTAAATCGTCATTCACACTTAAAAAAAATGTTAAAAAATGGTTAACCCATCTTGAAAACAAATACCCTTCATTATCATTTAAATTAGAATATGGTAATGATGTTTTAATCGCTAAAGCAAAAATTAAAAATATTAACGAATCAAAAGATATATCAGATAGTCCATTAGGAAAAAGAGTTAAGGTTTATTATAACCTAAACAAACACACTTTTTCCGTGACATATAAAAGTTTAGTAATACTACATGCCGATTATGTTAAATTAAATGATGTTGAGTTTAAAGTTAGACCGGGGGGTAAAGAAAGGGTTAGAAAAGAAAAATCAAAAAATGTTCACGCATTTGTCATTGGTAATTTGATAGATTATTGTGAGTTCCCTTGTGAAAACTTACCCACAGATTCTTTAGGAAATGTGGTAACATATAACCCATACAAATATGATACCTTTGTTTATAAAGATAGTGAGGAGCCAATTTATAACGCTAAAGAAATTGAGATGATAAATCTTAAAAATAAATTATTCGTAATAAACGAGATAACACAAAAATAATGGGATTTCCAAAAAAAATAAAAAAAGATATTAGTTTAACCCCTCATAGAACATTGTATCCAAGAAGATTAGAATTATTGGACAAGATTAATGAGAATGGTACTTATTTACCAAAATCTATTTTACATGCTGATTTAGATAGAGGATTTTTGGATTTTGTTGTTAATGAGCTAAAAATATCTTCAGAAGGAAAAACAATACCTGTTATAGACATTTTAATCACCACTCAGAATTGGGTTCAGTTTACTCAAACTTGGGACTTCCAAGATTTAGATAAAAATACCTCACCACCGTTCATTTGTGTAATTAGAAATCCCGAAGTTAAATATGGTACAACACCATCACTACAATACACAATACCAAATAGAAGACAATTTTATTACGCCTCAGTACCTAGTTTTGACGGTAATAATTTAAATGTTGATGTTTACCAAATACCTCAACCAGTCCCTGTAGATATTAAATTCTCAGTTAAAATTATATGTAATAGAATGAGAGAACTTAATACTTTAAATAAAACAATTTTACAAAAGTTTTCTTCAAGACAGGCCTATACTCAGATTAAAGGACACTACATTCCAATTATAATGGATAATATTTCAGACGAGTCAGTTATGGATATAGAGAAACGAAAGTTTTATATTCAAAATTACGATTTTACTATGATGGGATTTCTAATAGATGAAGAAGAGTTTGTAGTAAAACCAGGAGTAGAAAGAGTATTAAAACTGATTGAGGTACCTAACTCTAAAAAAATTAAAGGAAAAAATAACGAAATTTCTAACCCATCTAGTTATCCTGTGGAATTTGTTTTTGAAGAAGATAAAATAATTATTGAAAAAACATTTTACAACTTAGTTAATTTAAATTTAACCACTTCAGTAAATCTTTCAAATTATGACATATACATTAATGGTGATTTCTATGGGACAAATTTACAAAGAATTCAAATAAATAATAATGATGTTGTTAGATTTGAAATAACACAAGAACAATTAGGTAAACCATCAAAATTATCTTTTGTGGCCAATATTGTTTAATTCTCTCCGTAAATATCTTTCTTATCTTTACACTTTTCTATAATCAAATTCTCAAGAAATTTGTAAATTTTAATTCCTTTTTTATCACAATATTTTTTTAATATATCGTGAGCTTCAATAGAAATCTTAAGATTTTTTATTTTTTTCTTTTCTTCCATAATAATGATAGGCAGAAAAAAGTAAGAAAATAATCTGCCATAATATAAATATCTTTTACAAAGTAAAGTTTTTTCATAAAAAAACAAATATTTATGATAAAATAAATCATTAAAGTAAATTAAGAGTAATGGCAACAAATAGTAAAGTGTTCGTATCTCCCGGTGTGTATACCTCAGAAAGAGATTTAAGTTTCGTCTCACAAAGTGTGGGTGTAACTACTTTAGGTATCGTAGGAGAATCATTAAAAGGTCCGGCGTTTGAACCTATTTTTATAAAAAACTACGACGAATTCCAAACATATTTTGGAGGAACAAGTCCTGAGAAATTTATAAATACACAAATCCCTAAATATGAGGCAGCTTATATCGCTAAATCGTACCTACAACAATCTAATCAAATGTTTATGACAAGGATATTAGGATTGTCGGGTTATGATGCAGGTCCTTCATGGTCTATTCAAACAATTGCAAATGTTGATACAACTACCGTTGGATTAAATGAAATTTGTGTGTCAATACCAAACTATATTACAAATACTTGTGATATATCTTGTACCGCACAAACTATTTCAATTAGTGTTGATTTTACAGGTTGTTCAAATCAAGATGGTTCTATAACTTTCTTATCTAGTTTCCCTGATGAAATTCAAAATATATTAAATGAATCATATACTCAGTTTAATGGTGGTACATCAACATTAGAAACAAATATTAAACAACAATTATTAAATGTTTTTTCAAATAACGCATTAGCAAATACAAGTATTTACTACTACGGTACAATTGAGGAGGGTGATTATAATACATTGGCACCTGTTTTTACCGCAGGAACTAACGTATTTGGAGTTAATAGTGTTTGTTCAGGAACTGCTGATTATACGGCACCTGAGAATGACCCTTGGTATTATGCTTTGTTTGAGAACTTTAGTGGTAATAGTTATTCAGGTTATTCATTTTGGACAGTAGTTCATAATTTAACAATGTTACCTAAATCAACAACCATAACAACCACAGCACCGGCTCCTACACCAACACCAATTCCTAACCCATGTACAACAACAACAACAATATCACCAACAACAACAACTACAACTACAGAACCTGATTGTTTTTCAGGAACAGTTGTAGGTAAAATTTATTTATATACAGGTACAAGTTACTCAAACTATAATAACTTAGTTGTAAGTACTTTAAGGTCAAGAGGTATTTCTCAATTTAACGCAACACATGACGGACCAACTTATGAAGTTAGTCAGTTAAGTGCCGTTACTTTGGACTTCAGTGGTTCTTACGCTTCAGTTAAAAAGAATCCTTATTCTGTGTTTGCGGTTAATATAACTAACGACGAAGGAAAATCATTTGTTTTCAAAGCATCACTTACATCTTCAGATACGACCTACTTACCTAAGGTATTTGGTGTGGATAATTTTGGTAAACCAAGAGCTGATGTTCCTTTATTTGTTGAAGAAAGATTCCAAAGTTTGTTAAATTGGGCATATAAAAAAGGATTCATTAGAGGATTAAGACAAGAATTAATTCAGTTACCTGAGGCAAGAAGTGAGGACCCATCATCAATTGGTTTTTACTCTGAGAGATATCAAGCACCTGAAACTCCATGGGTTGTGTCAGAATTAAGAGGTACTAAAGTTTATAAATTATTTAAAGTAATTTCTATTGCGGATGGTAATAGTGCTAATGACCAAATTAAAATATCATTTATGAATATGTCATTTGACAATCAAACATTTGATATTGTAGTTCGTGATTATTATGACACCGATGACGCACCTGTTGTATTAGAAAAATTTACTAACTGTTCTATGGACCCGGGTTTAAATAACTTTGTGGCCAAAAGAGTAGGTACTTCTGATGGTGAATACGCATTAATGTCTAAATTTATTATGTTGGAAATTAATGAAGACGCACCACATGATTCATTACCTTGTGGTTTTGAAGGATATAGATTTAGAACTTATGATGGTGTTAAATCTCCATTCCCTGTATTTAAAACAAAATATAACTATCCAGGTGAAGTTATTTTTAATCCTCCTTTTGGTTATTCAACAGGAACTGATGACCCAATTGTTAGTTCAGGTGATAATGTTAGAAGAACTTATTTAGGTTTATCTAATAGTGTTGACACAAGTTATGATTTAGATTTCTTCCAATACGTTGGACTACAAAATTTAAATACAATGTGTGACCCTAAATTACAAGAGTGGGAATTTTTAACTAAAGGTTTCCATATGGATTCGGGAGCTACTGATATTGTTATTTCTGACAATTACATATCATCAGGAAAAACTGCGTTTGCTTGTGGTGTTGCAGCATTTAGAGAAGACCCAACAAACCAAAGTAATCCTTACTATAGATTATACGCAAGAAAGTTCACAGTGTTTGTTGCTGGAGGTTTTGACGGATGGGACATTTATAGAGAACACAGAACTAATACCGATAACTTTGTTTTAGGTAAGTCGGGATATTTAGCGGGAGCATGTATCAGTGATAGATACCCTAATGCGACAGGTACGGGTTTATTTAGACAAATAACTGTTGGGGATAACGTAGTAGATTGGGCAAATACTGATTATTACGCATATTTACTTGGTCAACAAACATTCTCAAATCCTGAGGCTGTTAATATCAATGTATTTGTAACACCAGGTATTGATTATGTAACTAATAGTAATCTTGTTGAGAGTTCAATTGATATGATTGAGTACAATAGAGCAGATTCTTTGTATATTTGTACAACACCTGACGTAGTTATGTTAAGTGAAGTGGTTGATTTGATTTATCCACAAGACGCTGTAGATGCTTTGGCACAAACAGGAATTGATTCTAACTACACCGCGACATTCTACCCTTGGGTATTAACAAGAGATACGGTTAATAACACTCAAATTTATATCCCAGCAACTGCTGAAGTTACAAGAAACTTGGCGTTAACTGATAATATAGCTTTCCCTTGGTTCGCATCAGCGGGTTACACAAGAGGTTTAGTTAATTCTATTAAAGCTAGACGTAAGTTAACTCAAGAAGATAGAGATACTCTTTATGTTGGCCGACTTAATCCAATTGCGACTTTCTCTGATGTTGGTACTGTAATTTGGGGTAATAAAACTTTACAAATTAGAGAAAGTGCTCTTGATAGAATCAACGTAAGAAGATTGTTACTACAAGCTCGTAAGTTAATATCGGCAGTATCTGTTAGATTATTGTTTGAACAAAACGACGATAAAGTAAGACAAGATTTCTTAGACGCTGTTAATCCTATCTTAGACGCAATTAGAAGAGATAGAGGTTTATATGATTTCCGTGTAACTGTTTCGTCTTCACCGGAAGATTTAGATAGAAACACATTATCAGGTAAAATCTATATCAAACCAACAAAGGCGTTAGAATTTATTGATATTGAATTCTTAATCACACCAACAGGTGCATCTTTTGAAAATATATAATACTTATTAAATGGATGGGGGATAAAATCCCCATCCTTATTAATTTATGAAAAGAATATTAAAAGAAGGAATTAGTAGTAAGGGAACACCGGATTTAAAGTACTATGCGTTTGATTGGGACGATAATATCGTAACAATGCCGACAAAAATTATACTTAAAAATGAAGAAGGTGATGAAGCTGGGATGTCAACTGAGGATTTTGCCAAATATAGAAGTAGAATAGGTAAAGAGAATTTTAATTATAAGGGGGATACTATTGTTGGGTTTGGAGATAATCCATTCAGAAACTTTAAAACTGAAGGCGATAAATTGTTTATTATAGATTCCATGTTAGCCAAAACAGGTCCTGCATGGGCTGATTTCAAAGAGGCGATTAATAATGGTTCTATATTCTCAATAATCACTGCAAGGGGACATAACCCAAATACAATAAAAGAGGCAGTTTATAATTATATTATATCAGGTTTTAATGGACTAAATAAAGAAGAGTTAATTAAAAATCTAAAAAAATATAGGGATTTTACCGATGAAGGTGATTTAAGTGATTTAGAATTAATTAGAGATTATCTCAATTTGTGTAGATTTTATCCGGTATCCTTCGGTGAAGGTGTAGAATCAAATCCTGAAGAAGCCAAAATAAAGGCGTTAGAAGAATTTGTTGATTATATTAGAGAATTATCACATTCATTAAATAAAAAGGCATATATAAAAAACAATGTTAAGAATTTCTTTTTACCTACTGTAGGATTTTCAGATGATGATATTAAAAATGTAGAAGCAATTAAAACACATTTTAATAAGAAAGACGATAATATAGTTAAGACATATTCAACACAAGGAGGAATTAAGAAAGAATATTAATTTATATACTGGAACTGGATTCTAGTAGAAGAATAAAAGATAAAAAAATAAAGTAAATACAAAAATTTTTAAAAAGGAAGTATTTATAAATAATAAAAATAAAAAAAATTAAATTTAAATATTATGGCTGATTTACTCATGAAGATGCCGATTCCCTACGAACCCAAAAGAGCGAATCGTTTCATTTTAAGATTTCCAAGTACATTAGGGATTAACGAATGGTTTGTTGAAAGCACAAAAAGACCGGCAATTAAAATCAAAGACGTTGAGATTCCTTTCTTAAATACATCAACATACGTTGCGGGTAGGTTTAACTGGGACGCAATCACAGTGACGTTTAGAGACCCGATTGGACCTTCGGCAGCACAAGCCTTAATGGAATGGGTTCGTTTACATGCAGAGTCAGTAACAGGTCGTATGGGTTATGCTGCGGGATATAAAAAGAACGTAGATTTGGAAATGTTAGACCCAACCGGAGTTGTTGTTGAAAAATGGATATTAGAAGGAACTTTCTTGACAGGTGTAGATTTCCAAGCACTTGCATATTCTGATGATAAGTTAGCGACTATTCAAGCAACTTTAAGAATGGACAGATGTATTTTAGTTTATTAATATTTATTTACTAAAAAAAATAATTACACTATATTTAACCGTAGGGAAACTATAAACTCTCTACGGTTAATTTTTTTTATATATGGACGAATCAAAACAATATGGACAACAAAATTTAAATTTACCACACGATGTTGTTAAATTACCTTCAGGTGGTGTATTTTATAAATCAAAGAAAAAAGCGATTAAGGTCGGGTATTTAACCGCCTCTGACGAAAACTTATTAATGGCGGGAGATACCAATAGAGATGGTATCGTAATGACACTATTAAGAAGTAAAATATATGAACCAGATATTAGACCTGAAGAATTATTAAATGGTGATATACAGGCAATATTAATATTTCTTAGAAATACTGCTTTTGGTTCAGAATATTCTTTCAAATTAACTGACCCTGAAACAGGTAAAGATTTTGATATTGATGTATCTTTGGAAGAATTATATATTAAGAAAACTGAAGTAACTGCAAATGAGGAAGGTTCATTTACAACTGTATTACCAAAATCAGGGGTTACAGTAAAATTAAGACCATTATCTTTTGGAGAACAAGATGAGTTAGACAAATTGGGTGAAAAATACCCTGCAGGTAGAGTGGCTCCAAAACAAACATGGAAATTAAATAAAATGATTGTAGAATTTAATGGTTCAACTGATAGACAATTGATTAGTCAAAATGTTGATTCGTTACCAATTGCCGATGCAAAATATATCCGAAGGTTCATTGATGATAATGAGCCAGGACTAGACTTAACCAAACAAGTAATCGCCCCATCAGGAAAAGAGGCCAATGTTAACATTGCCTTTGGGGTGGAGTTTTTTCGGCCTTTCTTCTAATTACCGAGAATCCCAATCATGGGAATATTATATCTGTACAAAACATATGAATGTTTCATATACGGACTTTCTTATTATGCCTGTATATCTCAGGAAATATCTTATTAATGAACTTGTTAAAGAGAATTCTCCAAAAGAAAACGAATGGTGATGTATTTATTATTAAATAATTAAAAAATGTTATTTCAAGACAAAACAGAGGCCTCATCCCAAGAAACCAAATTTGACTTAAAAACATATCTTGAAGATTTTGGAAAAGTTTTAAAAAGTCCTTTTGGTGGTGTAGACGAATTAAAAAGTGTGTTTAGCACTATGGAGGATACCGCAGTAAAACTTGCAACGAGTTTTGGTGGTACTTCTTCATTTAGTCAGACAATACGAGACAGTATGGCAGGGGCGGCATCAAGTATGGCTGAGATTGGTGGTAGTATGTCGGATATTGAGGATATACAAAGAAATGTGGTTAAAACATTACAAACACAAACAATATTAAATGAAGAATCCTATAAGGATTTGTTTGCTTCGGCTCAGTTAGTGAGTGATGGAACTAAGGGGGGTGCTCAGATGACGGGGGAAATGATTAAGAATTTTACAAATGCGGGATATGGACTTTACAATATAGGTAAAGAAATGACGGGTATTCTAAATACCGCTAGAGAAGTTGGTGTTACAGCAACTGCGGTTTATGAACAACTTGGGACTAATATGGGTAAATTAGCTCTTTATAATTTTGAGAACGGAGTACAAGGAATGGCCAAAATGGCGGCCCAAGCGGCGGGTCTTAGAATTGATATGAAAACTACGTTTGGGCTGGCCGACCAATTGTTTAATCCTGAAAAGGCGATTGAAATGGCAGCCGGATTCCAAAGGCTTGGGGTACAAGTAACAAATTTACTTGACCCATATAAGTTAATGGATATGGCGAGAAACGACCCTAAAAAATTACAAGAATCTATTGTAGAAGCAACAAAACAGTTAACGTATTTTGATGAAAAAAGTAAAAGTTTTAGAATATTACCTGGTGCTCAAGGACAGTTAAGAGAACTTGCAACTCTTATGAATATTCCGGCGGAAGAGTTAGCGAAAATGGGACAAAACGCCGCAGATTTAGATAAAAAATTAAGAGAAATATCTTTTCCATCTGATTTTGCTAAAGAAGAGGATAGAAAGATGATTGCCAATATGGCACAAATGAGTGGTAGTAGTTATGTTGTTACTTTTACTGATAAAGATAACGGAGAAACAGTTACTAAAAAAGTTACTGAGTTATCAGAAAAAGATAGAGAAAATTTAGTTAAGGCGAATGAACCCGCAAAAAGTGCGGTTGATTTACAAATAGAGGCTAATGGTTATTTAAGAGGTATGTATAACGCTTTGAAGGCAAGACAAATAGCATTACCTGCAAGAGCGGCAGCATCATCTAATGTTCAAACAGGAATTAAATATATAAAAGAAAATATTACTGACAGATATGCCGAAGACGTACTTGATAATATTGTAAAGGTTAAACGAGAACCAAGAAAAGATAAGACAGGGTTTTTAAGTTCTAAAGGTACTGATGAAGAAATTAATAAAATTACGACTGAATTAGGAAAAATAATGATTGAGGGTATTAAAAAAGGTAATATCAATCAAACTTTAACTGATATGTTGAAATATACCACAGACCAAATTAAAAATAAAGCTACAGATGTTAAAGAAGGTGTTACAAAATTTTTAATTGACCTTAAAACTTCTGCGATGTCGGGAATAATACCCACAGCATCTATCCGAGCATCTTCAATGGCCTCAACAGTATCTCCAACAGTTTCACCTGTCATTGGTTCTGTTGTGACACCGGCAAATTCAAGAACGGTTATTTCATCAACACAATCACAAAATTCTAATATAAGTACGACCCCAATAACAATTAATTATAACGACTATTCAAACAATACTGTTATGGATAATTCTAAAATTTTAGACCTTAAAAAGGCTGAAATACAAAATTTAATTTATGAGACAGTTAAAAAAGTTGAAGAGGAACAAAAAAATAGAAAACAATAAAAAAAACAAATAAGCGCTATTTATAATAAAATATAATAAATGCCGAGTTATTTAACCTTTGCCTCCACACAACGATATAGAGACGTTTTATTAGCGAGAAACCTATCACCATATACCGTACCTGGCGTTTATACACCACCATCAGTATCTACCATAGTTCATGATACTGTACAAACAGTTTCTTCTGTTATTGACTCACCTGATAACCTAATATTTGATGACCCATTTGCGGATTTATTATATCCTTTAAATATATACGGACCATCCAATGGATACAACAAAAACATAGGTATCAGATGGTTAACTAATACAAGGTCTAATGAGGGGCCTTATAATTATTCTAGAGCTAATTTACCACAACGAAGTTTACCTATTGAGAGGGAGATACCTACCTTAAACAAGTATGCCCCTCAAAATGTAATACAATTAATATCAATTAATAATATACAATCGGTACCAACGTTTAAACAATACGCTGACCCTCTTAATTTTGTACCGTCAACATATACGCCATATCAGATATTATTACAGGATAATCCAACGGGTGATAACGGAAGTTTAACTCAGGATTCTTATATAGCCCAATTAGGTGCTAAGAGATTAAGAAAAGAATTTGAAGATAGAATTGGTAGAGAATTAATTAGAAATACTTTAGGTAGAGTTAATTTACCAAATGCGATATCTGACCCTGTACAAGCCATACAATTATTACAAGGAAAAACACCTTTAATTGAAAGAGATTGGGTTATCACTAGGTCTCAAAACGTAATACTAAAAGCGACGGATTTTGCCGCAAGATTGTCGGGTTTTAATTATCCTGGTTCACAAATACCCGGTGATTATTTTCAAACGGACGAACAAAATTTAAGTTTATTTGGACAAATTGCTGGTGCTTTTAATGGTGGAAAAGACCCAAGAGGTGGGTTCTTAGGTAAAGTCATGGGGAGATTTTTATCACAACCATCACCATCCCAACTTTTTTTAAACAATACAGGTGGAGGTCAAAAATCACAACTATATTATAATTTAGGTTTTAATAGATATTCTCCAGAATATAACAAATCATTAATTGGAGAAGCGGTTGATTTGGCAAAAAGTGCGATTAACAGCCTTTTGGATTTACCAACAAAGGGAGGATACTACGTAGGTAGTAAAGAATTAAACCCAAGTAGAATTGACTCTCCGGCGGGAGAAGTACCTTTAAATCCTTTTGGACAAGAAACTAATAGTCCTGTTTACGGTCCTGATGTGTTATCTAAAGAATATGAGGGAGAATCCATACAGAATAAATTCCAAATAGGGTTTGACGGGCGTTCGTATTCTGATGGTGGTGGGTTATCAGGAGGATTAATTTGGACTTCACCAAAATATAATAATGCGGGATTTAAAGCAAGAATAGGGGGAGACCAAGGACCTACTGATAGTGAGTACAATCAAGTTAAGTCACAAACGGAGAGTTATTTAAGCCAAGGGTTT
>Ga0209188_1000637_pt1 | contig 32680 bp, 53 predicted proteins | sample C_130625_EF_Meta_FD_187307 | JGI IMG/M metagenome (GOLD analysis project Ga0209188, IMG submission 187307) | Freshwater microbial communities from Lake Croche, Canada to study carbon cycling - C_130625_EF_MetaG (SPAdes) (version 2) | ecosystem: Environmental > Aquatic > Freshwater > Lake...
TGTCACTCCTTATTTATTGTCAGATTAAACCGCTAGAATGGGCTTCCATGGCAGCCATGATAGCTTCTCTAGCAGAACTTGCGGACTTACCACCATTACCTGTAGACGCTGTAGGCGTTGTAGACTTAGGTGAAAGTACCTTCGCTTTTGCTGCCGCTACCTTTTCTCGTTGAGCTGCTTCAGATTTGCCAGTCTGTTGTGACTGTACCTTCTGAAATACATCATCGTTTAATCGGATAGCTTTGTCATAAGCTGATTGAAGGTCGTTAGCCATGCCATTTTGGAGTAGTCCAGCCATGGTTTCACGTACTTCCTCAAAGTAAGGTTTGTCATCCTTGAATGACGCTATCTCACTTTGCAATTGGGTCTGTTCCATCATCTCTTGTTGAGATTGAAAACTTGACCATTGATTCTTAATTTGATTCAACTCTTGTGCTAATTGTGAGAACTGAGGGTCATATCCTGATTGACCTGTCAATTGACCTAAATTAACACCATAGTCGTTTGCTAATTGTGCAAACATTTGTACTTTTTGCTCAGGGCTACCTCTAGTCAGCATCATATCTGCTTTACCTAGACGGTCTACCCATTCCTTAGCATCCATATTACGTTGTTGCAATAATGGGGCAAATTGGCTAATACTTTCCATAATTGGAGCTGCCATATCCCATTGGTTTTTGTAAGTAGATACGCCTTTAGCATAATCCGCTTCACGTTGCTGGATATAATCTTGCAATGTAGGGTCTAATTTACCCCAATGTTCCTCATAATCCTTTTTCCATGAACTAGGACGAGGTTTTACTGCTACTTCTTGCTCTTTATTATCATCAAATGCCTCTGTAACCTCATTTGAAGCGTTTTGAGAGCTTTTAGCAAACTTTCCATGCTCATCTCTAGGCTTGCTTTCTTTAACGCTTTCTGTGACTTCCTGTGAGGTCGTTTCTGTTACTTTTGGCTCTGTTGATTCAATAGCATTTTCGATTGTATCTCGAAGGCTAATTGGTTCTTCCAAAGTAGTTTGGATTTCTTCCATTTTGCGTTCCTTTAATTAATTAAGCTGATAAAACTGCTACATAGTTTCCATTGCCTAATGCGTAAAATATGCAAGATTTACCTGCGCCTACTGCTAATGCTGCATCTGTAGAACCTGTGCCAATTTTAAAGCCAACTGGAGGCCATACGTTAATTGAGTTAGCTGTGTTGTTAGCAATTAAATAGCTATCGCCTGTACCTGCTGTTGCTGGCAATGTAGGGCCATTAGATGCTGTAGATGTTGTATATACTACAAAATCTGAAGGCAGCGTTAATGAGCCTTGTGATGCGCCTGTTGCTGTTTGTGCTAATGTTGCAAAACCTGTAATAGCTTCAGCCGTTAAACCTGGCACTCCGCTACCTAGTAAATTTACTGTTGTTGTCATTTCTTGCTCCTTGTTAATAACGTAATTTGTTGTAAACTTCTCTTGCTATTTGCTCTTTCAAGCCATTATCCTTTGGTCGCTCAGGATTTTTGATAGGCATGTCACCAGCCTCAATACAGTTGTTACGCTTTAAGTGTTCACGATGGTCACGCTTACCCTCAATCATGCGTCCGTCAATCATTGACTGATACGGCTTTACATCGTCTTGTATGTATGGCCCTGCGTTCTCTGTAGGCTGATAATATTCGTCAGCAGGTATTAACTTGAATGTGACAGGGTCTTGAACCCAACGCTTAGTGCCTGATTTCTCTTTCTTGCCAAAAATTCTTTCGTGGCCTTCTTGGAACTCTTTTGTAATTGTGCGAGTTGCTATTACATCGCCTGTAATGTCGTTAATTGCCATAGTTACATGAGCATTAGTAGTAATGCTTCATCCTCCTGCTCTTGTTGTATCTCTTGAAATTTAGCAATAATGCTTTGCACTAGTTCTACGTTCTTAGCTAGTTTGCCGTAGTCAATAGACTCGACTGATAAGCCTTGTGATGGCTTGACATATTCTGCTACTTCTTCTTTTAAATCTGCTGCAATTGGCTCATTAAATACTGTCGCTAGATATTCTTTTAATTCTGCTCTAGCTGATTGCCTTACATGTTCTTTTTTCTTTTTGCCTAAACCACCACGTGCGCCCCATACATAAGGCGTGACATTAGATACGTATTGCTTTATTGACGAGAACGGTAATGATGAAAACGCATTAAAACCAAACATTACGCATCCACAGCGTCAGAAAAATCTTTAGCTTTTAATGCCAAATAAATGGCTTCACGGGTAGCATCTTGAATATAATAATTATCATTTAAATTGATATTTTTCCAGGTAACTGGGTCTAAATTATTCTCTCTAACTTCTTTTGATATATAACCAAATAAAACTACTTCAAGTGTTTTGTCTTTGAAGTTTTCATTGATTGAAGCAATATTCCAATAACTTGCATCAATACCATATTGTGTATTTACTGATTTTAATAGTGCCATGATATTCCTTAAATTGAAGTTATTGTTTCCCATGTTGTAGCACCACCAACACGAAGTTTATTTAATGTAGTGTCAAAATATACAGCACCTTTGACATAGGTAGGCGCACTTGCTAATGCTGGGGGCTTGAAATACCCATTAAATGTGGTTGTACTTGTTCCTAATGTTGAACCAATAGTAATTAATGTTGTAGAACCTGAAGCTCCAGCAGTCCCTATGTTAATAGTGTTTGTATTACCATTATCAGTAATGCCGTTTGCAATATTAACTGTTTGAGAACTTCTACTTCTTCCAAAAGTCATAGGGTTAGTGCCAGATAAAGTGCCTATAGTTGCACCAAGATAATCTATAGATTGAGTTGTTGCGTATGGTGATACTATATTAATATCTCGAACAGTAGTTGAAGCATTAATATATGCAATAGCTGCACCTACTGTGCTATCGCCTATTGTGTAAGTATTATCTCCACTACCTCTAGCATTTGCACCAATTACAATTTCATTGCTGTGCGTAGCAGTATCATTACCAGCCGCACTATAACCAATATATATACTGTTATATGCTGTACGACTGGGAGTCCCCGAACCAAAAGTTGGTTGCGTATTATATCCAACGAAAACATTATTTGAACTGCCATCTTCTGCTGTATTTCCAGCACTTCGCCCAATGCAAACATTATAATCGCTGTTTGTAGCAAGTCCTTTAACGCCAGCAGTTTCACCAATGCCTGTGTTTCCTATTCCTAATACAATACTACCAAGTGCGCTTCTTCCAACTGCTGTATTATAATTTCCTGTAGTTAATCCACTTAATGCGTTATAACCAATTGCGGTTGTGTATCTGGAACCAAATGCTATATTAGTCCCATAAATTATATTATCAGCTCTTGCAACAGTCCCACCATGACCAATATAAATTCCATTGATTGAAGCATAAGAAGTTGAACCGCTAACTGTTAATGCAGTTGTAATTGTTGGGCTGTCACTTAATACAACACTACCTGTGCCTGTTGTAGCTAATTCACCTACAGTACCAGCGTTATCATACAACACACGACCAGACGTGCCACCAGTAATGGTTGTTGTATTTACTGTTAATCCGCTACCACCGCTTACTGTTGTCCATGTTGGAGTAGCAGCATTGCCTTGTGATGTTAATACTTGACCAGCAGTACCAAAGTTATTCGTGCCTGTAATGTCTGTATTTAATCCAATCGCACCACTAGCATTAATAACGTGCGCTTTATCGCCTGATGTTCCCCAAGCAAAATAAGTTTTATATCCATTGCCACTACCAATACTTACATCGCCATCATGCGCTGAAAAGTAAATGCCATTGTTAAAACTAAAAAAATCAGAAGGTGAGCTAGAGTAAACGGATGAGTTCATGCCAAACTCGCCATAATAACTAGAGTCTGTGCCTAAATCATTGCTTAATACGTAATTGGTAGATGCACCTACAGTACCTGATTTGTTTTGCAATACTGTTTGCAAATAACTTCCTGCTACTGTTGCGCCTGATGCAAAGCCAGAGTTAGAAGCATTAAAGGACAACACAGGAGTCGTGCTTGTATATGAATTAGTTGCTAATGAGCCAGCAGTAAATACGCCTGTTATGTTTGCATTGCCTGTATCGTCTTGCACTACAGCTTTAACGGCAGGTAAATCACAGAACACATCCTTAGCACCAGCAGAGAATACAATCTTAGCAGTCGTGCCTAAGCTGTTAGACAGCACAGTATCACGTGACAATGTATTGCCTGTTGACCATGTACCTACGCCTACTTCCCATTCGCTTGTCAATGTGCCGTCAGGATTCTTGCCTTGAATAGTGTAGTAAGTTGTATTACCGTTACCAATAGCTGAGAATGATTGATAGCCTGTCTGTGCGCCTGTTAGCGTAAACGAACCTGTGCCGGTAGTCGTAGAGCTTTCTAATACTCTGTCTTTTAAGATTAAAGCCATCTATTTAACTCCAATTATTTTGCCATTCTCATCACGCATAACCTCTTTAGGTTTGCTAAGATGAGCTACTAGATTGTTATGCAACATAGCTTGACGTTCTAATAAACTTTGATGTGATTGTTGTTGAGCTTCAAGCGCTGCTCTCATGTTTTCATTAATTGAATTAATTAAGTTTTCATAAGGGTGCATTATTGAACTCCCACAATTTTCCCATTAACGTCACGAACCACTTGTTTAGGTCTACTTGCATTATTAATTAATTGCTGATGCGCCATTTCTTGTTGTTGCAATAACATTTCATTGTTGTGCATTTGTGATGATATCATCATTTGTAGATTTTGATTAATAGCGTCTACTAAATCAGTCAAAGCTGGATGCGCTACTTGATTACCGCTTTCATCAATCATTGTCATTGTATCCTCAACTTTTTTGGAGTTGATGTTTAATGACGTAGTCTTAATGTCGTTTTTAGCTTGCATCTCAGCAATAAGCACTTTAGTGTTGTTTTCTAGCTCTAACTTGTACTTATCAAACTCAAGGCGCTGTGCTTCACGTTGTGCGTCAGCTTGCATTTCCATCTGTTTGATTTGCGCTTCCATCTGCATCTTTTGTTGTTCTGCTTGCGCTTTAATCATTTCAGGATTTGGCTGTGCTGGTGGTGGGTTAGCTTGCAATTGTTTTTGCTTTTCTTTTTGTGCGTCAGCAAATGAATCAAACTCACCTTCAAGCGTACGACCTACACGGAAGCCTGTTACACCAAACTTAAGCATATCCATCAAGATAGGCACTAAATCAGGTGCTTGTTGCGCTACCTTAGCACCACGCTCCAAGAATGAACTAGCAGCTTGTAAGAACTCGACACGGTCTTGCTTCTCTTGGGCTTCGTCAGCATACAACATAGAGTCAGTAGCAATCTCTACACGGAATGTACGCATAGGATTGTTTTTTAGTAACTCAATTGCTTGTGGCACTAATTGTTTGTCTGTATCGCTTAATAACTCTGCGCCACCAATCTTTATGATGGTTTCAGGTTGGAACTGTTGACAGATAATCTGTGCTTTAATACGCAGGATTTGTGATGCAAAGCGAGCTACTTCGTCTTGATATGTCTTTAGACGTAATGTAGCGTATTGACCCTTAATTTGCTGTGCAGTAGCTGTTTCAGAAGCTACAGACGCACCACGAATGATGTCTGAAATGCCTGTAATGTCATAGATTTGTTGTTTAACTTGACCCATCGCTTGATAAGCAACATTAAGTGCATTAGCAATAGGTGTTAAGTCTACGAACTCTATTGAGCCACGCATGCCACCCTTTTCAGAGAAGGCAGAGTAATTCTTAACAGGAATAAGCGTATTGTTATCGCCCTCTGTGAATAGACGATTAAGGTCAGGGTTAGCAGCATCATAGAAGCCACGCACTTTAAGCGCATCTACCAAGCCTTTGATGCGGTCAGCCAATACATCTAGCTCATTAGCCTGGTCTTGATACAATGTGAAGTCAGGTACAGGTACTAAGCTTTCGTTAGTCAGCGTAGAGTAGATAGGCTCAGGACATGGGAAAAACTCCTCTAAGCCTAGAGGGTCATCACGCTTGTCAAGAATCTTGCCTAGTGACTTGCTAATCCAATATACGCACTTTTCTTCTCTGCACCATACTTCATAGATTAACGCTTGTTTAGTCGTGCCTTCTGTCATCTTCTGACGTGGCTCGTCTGGTGACGCATCTAATGGAATCTGTTTCCATAGCATGTCAAATTGGTCTTCAGGGAAGCGTTCTTTCAATGCTTCACGGTTCATGTAGACTCTACGCCATACACAATTTACTTCAGGCCATGTGCGACCATAACAATGACCAAAGTCACGCCAATGAACGTAATCTACAGGTGCTTGCTCGATGTCAAGGTATTCGCCTACTGATTCTGATTGTTCATCTTCCTCTGATACTTGGAACTGTTCTGTTTCAATAACAGGCTCGTAACGAATCCATGCAGTACCACGACCACCTAAGAAGCGGTCTGATACACAAGATGACAACGCATGATGGAAATCCTCTGTATTAGTTACTTCAAAGTCTAGCGCACGTTCTAATAGCATTGACGCTACACGAGCTACAGGGTCATTGTCTTTATGTCTACGTGATACATCTGGCTTAGGCATACGGCTAAAGGTAGCAGCCTTAAGTGTCTGTACGTTAGCCCACAAGATGTTGTAATGAGATTGTGCAGTTGTAGTCGTTCTATCATCACGATAGCGTCTAAGAATCTTCTCTACACGGCCTTCCCATTTAGCAAACTCTTTCTCGTATTGGCTAAACATGTCAAGGTACGTTTGTACCTCTGATGTCACCTCTGCTACTTTAGCCATGAGTTGTCCTTAAGCAAATACAACAGTTGCTGAAACCGTGCCACCAACAACAACATATAAACCTGCTGATGTGCTTACAGGGATTGTGTACCATGTAGCTGATACAGGTGTAAACGTATCAACGACTTTAGTTGTTGTGCCTGTAGATGCTGAATCGTAAATAGTGATTGTAGGTGTTGCTGATGCTGATGCTACAAAAATGCCCACTACTTTAGTAGGGTATGCTGAAATGTTAGCTGATGTAGTAAGTAATTTATAGCCACCTGTTTGTGATGCAAAGCCTGACATAATTAAATCCTTTTAGGTTGTTTTCTTGGTTGTGATGCCCATAGTTCATCTAACGTGACATCTGTCTGTCCTACTGATATGCCTCTAATTGGTATTTCCTCTACCTCAGGCTTAACTTCTTCACGCCAGTTAATAGAAGCGTAACGCATAGCATCCGCAGCATGTGATGTCCAATCGTGTCTAGGCTTATCTCTAAACATTTTCTTATCGTCATCCCACTCACGTTGATACTGTTTTAATGCTTCTAACCCATCATAACAGCGCTCTTTATCAAACCATGCTCTAGGCATCATCTGACGTGTAGCTTGAATACCATCTTGCATTGACAAGCTAGGAGTAATCGCCATCTTGTTTAATGTTAAGTGTTCAGCCAGCATCTCAATTACAGACTTGCCACCAGAGGCCAATGTCTTAGCTCTAGCATCGTGCGGTAGGAAGTGTGTCTTATACTTGTAAGGCTTGCTTAATACTTGCGCTGCGTAATGGTCAATAGACTTGCCACTAGCATTGTAGTAATCAATAAAGTGAACCTCACCATGTACTACTTGATAGAACCAAATAGCTGTATCGTCTGAGTAACCCAAATCCCATGCAGTATAGACATCTGCAAATCTATCGTACTCGACCTGTGTAATGCGACCATCTTGTTCAGCTTGATAGAACTCTCTGCCCCATATAGCGCCTGGCAATGCAGCATCAAAGTCGCACTCCATCTCTTGACGCCACGCATCTTCTGATAACTCTGTCTTTAGTGAATCTATTTCAGCTTGTGGCAATATGCCTGATTCATCTACTGTTATCTTTAACGCAAGCCAATCATCTGAGCGAGTTGCCCTATCGTAGACTTCCCAAAATTGATTCCTGCCTTTAGGCGTACCGATAATGATTGCTTTGCCTTGACGGTCAGCCAACGCTGGGCGTACCACATACTGGAAAACAGTAGACTTCCAATCACCATATTCATCGCAAATAATACTGTCAAAGTAAAGGCCACGCAGACTATCGGCATTGTCAGCACCAAAAAGTTGAATTCTAGCGCCATTCTTAAAATCGATACGAAGCTCAGATTCATTGACCGTGATGCCATCGATTACCCTCGTATAGTGTTTAATGTAATCCCATGCAACTGATTTAGATTGCTTGTAGAAAGGTGCAATGTAAGCACCACGAAAGTTAAGCTGCTTAGATGTTACTGCATCTTTAATAAGCTGATTGATACATGCTACTGTCTTGCCAGCTCTACGATGCGCTACTACTACCTTCCATCTATGATTACTATTATGTAATGGTGCAAAGGCTTCACGTGGCTTATATGGGATTACTATTCTTCCCATGAATACTGATTCACTTCAGCGTATAGCTCTGTTGTCTGCTCAATAGCTTTTAAATCAGGTAACACTTTGTCTAGTAAGGTTTTACCAATATTAACTTGGATAGCAGAAAGTTCTGTTTTACCTTCAAACGCACTATATAATCTATTGATGATTTGAGATGCCTGTATCTTGGCTCTTACGTCATCTTGATGTCGTCTTCCTAGTGGTCTACCAGCTTGTTTCTTTTCTTCTGCCATATATGTACATAAGAGTTGTCTTACGCTCCATAGTTAGTATTTCATTAAAGCCATTGCTAGCTTCTTCGGGTCTTTCTTCTTGACACCTTCCGATGCCATCTTCTTTGCTTGCTCTTGTGGGATACCTACACGCTTTGCTACAGATTTATCATGTGCAGCAGCTTCAAACAATTTGTGCTGACTTTCTGAGTATGGTGGCATATACGTATCCTATAAATAAAAAAAGGCACAGGGTTTTAAGCTGTGCCAAACCCACGGAGATGAGTTAAGTGCTAGATTGCATATCATATAGACGTGCGAAGTCCAACTGTGCTAATGATACCACAAATTTAAGGTTTTGTCAATACCTAATATAAATTCTTTTCCTTTAACTTACGTTGTAGCATCATCAAGGCGCTGTCAAAGTAATACTCTAGCACTCTTGTGTCCATTGTAGCCTTTTGCGATAAGTAAACAACATACAGAGCGTTTTTCTGCATTGTAGGCAGGTCATCTATCACCTGGTCAACTACTCTAGCTGCATCGTTGTCTACTTCGTCAGCCATATCCTCAAACGAATGTATGCCGCCTGTGTTAAATCCTGTAGACTTTGATTTGTACCCTAGCTTATGGCTATCCTGTTGCATGTAATCACGCCATAGGTCTAAGTAATAGGTAACTTTTGATGCATCCATTAACAGCCCCTTACAAATTCGCCATGATACTTTGCTCGTGCTTCATCAGCCACCAAGCACGCTAATTCTAAATCTTTAAAGTATCCCAAATGTTTTTTGATTTTATCAAACATAATTTCAACTTTATACTTTCCTCTTGAAGCAACCCAATAAACGCCTTTTGTTCCAGATGTGTTATCTTTTCGTAATGCTGTGTTATACATATTTTGAGAATTAGTTACTTCTCTTAAATTTGAGGCTCTATTATCATTTCTAATTCCATTAATGTGGTCTGTTCTGCTTGGAAACGACCCATACATATAAAGCCACGCTAATCTATGTCCTAAATATAATTTTTTATTAATTCTAATTTGAATGTATCCTTGCACATTTAAACAATTACAAATTTTGCCTTTTTTTGCTACGTTAGATAATGTTACTTTCCAAGTAAATAATCCTGTTTCAGAATCATAATGTAAAACTTCTTTTAATTCATTTTGAGTAATCATACATACCCTTCATAGTTATTAAGTATTTCGCCTACGTTCTCATGCTCAACCAACACTACTACGCACTTGCCTCCCTTGACTACATCTCTACGCACTAGCCATATAAAATCTATCTGCTCATCGTCATCAAACAGTCCTGCTTCCATTAACGCATCTGTAGCTTGCTTCTCGTAATTGCCAATATCACGCCTACGTTTGTCTGGTGGATAAAATGCGTAAAACACAGCAAGCCTTCCCTCTATCTTGCCACACTTTGCGTCTATTACAATTTCCTGCACCTTTTCACGAAATAGTTTAGTAGACTTGCTTAAGAATTTGCGACCTAAGCCGTAATGGTGGCTGTGGTTTGTGGAGCTAGGCCAAGGCAAGTCGAGCTTTATCATCTAATTGTGCTTTCAGTAGTTTAATTTCAGGTTGGTCATACTCACGAATAGTTTTATTGTACAGCTCACGCAATGATAAGAACTGTGCTTGCTGGTGAAAATACTTTTCTTTCCAATATTGTATTTCTTGTTCAGGTTTCATTTAGCATCTTCCATACTTGGTCACGCAAACTTTCTTCTGTACCAAAATTGCTTTCCCATATCTTTATGCCAGCATGCAGCGCAATAGAGTAGCCACCGTTAGTATGATGGTTAGGACATAAAGGGATAGCATCCTGCCAAGGGCTTTTTTGCCCCATTCCTGCTCCATGACGTATGTGATGAATGTGTGGTTCAGAATAACCATAACCCAAATTGTGACACACAATACAGCCAAGTTCAGACAATTTAGCATAGTAAGCCTTTTCCTGTTTTTTAGACAAAATACTCGCCATTCATTGTAGATTGAAAGCCACCATGATAATCACGCTTATAGTTTAACGCCCAGCGCTTTGTAGCTGCTCTATTGTAAACCTTAACCACGTCTGCGCTAATACGGCCTTCAAAGATTGCATCCCGTAACTCTTTATGTAAATCGGGATAAACTACCTTGTCAAAGTAATCACGTTGTGGGTCTTTAGACTGTGTGTAAGATTTAGGCCATTTGTATTTGTCAATGTTAGCTGCTGCATAAATTTTAACCAATCGAATCCTTTTAGCTTTTGTTACAGTTGCAAATCCGCTTCGTTCAAGCCATACAAGATAATCCCATGCTGATATCTCAGTCATAAACATAGCTTTGGCGAGTTCTTCTACGCTTTTAGGGCCATCAATAATATGCTGAAAAGCTATTGCATGGTTAAAAGCTTGGACTTCTTTAATTTTTTTGTTGTGTGAGTTTTCTTTTCTCATTATATTCTCCTGCAAATCTCCGTGATAAATTCAATTAAAGCATCTGGCGTATATTCTCGCTGATACTGCGTACATCGTTTAGTGCCTTTTACATTTCCACAAATTGACCTGTCAGTAACTGCTAGGTTTTTCGGTGGTAACTGTGGCAATTCTCTCATAGCAATTCCACAAATGTAAAGTTTTGTTTTCTTATGTGCTACATGGCCAAAATCGTATTGGTCTACTTCTATTGTAAATCCACCAAACTCATCTGGGAACTCCCCTTCTAATGGCAAATATGCTTCTTTCCACAACCTTGAACCAGCAGGATGTTCTAATACGCCACCATTTAATCTTACTTGAGCTAATGCAAAATAAGCAAGCTGTTTTTCATCAGGTCTTGGATTAGCCATGTGCGACAACATACCCCAAGCACGACAAGGTGGATGCGCTAATACAGGATAGCTTTTACAGTAGTTCCTAGCATCACGATGTATGTCATATACGTCATAGCCATCAAGCTCCTTATAACGACTATCATCTCTTGCAAATAAAACAGCTATCATTTTTAATACCATTTAGGATTTTGACAAGAACAAATACTTTTTCTTTTATCAAAAACTTTTTTCCATTTAAAACATATTAAACATAAAAAATTTTTCATACTTAATCCTGTAAATAAATTCCATGTTCAGCAGCGTATCGCTCTACTCGTTCCATGAAGTTGTTAAGTTCTTCTATCGTTAAATCGGCAGTACCACGCAAACTATAAATCACTTTTCCATTACTTGCAACTATTTCGTCATAACCTAGCCATCTATCTTTCATCATGGTTTTCCACCATAAAGCGTGATGCAATAATCCATCATCTGCTACTACTTTTCTTGAAATAGCATCAAACAATAAATGAAGCCTGTTATTTTGAGGCAGACTTCTTCTTGGCGTTTGATTGCACGTTGGGCATTTTAATATTGACATGAGGTGTTATCTCCTTATAAAGCACATCTTCGTAACGCAGTAACCACTTTTTGCTTTTGTAAATTTTACCATCGATTGTAGTTACTTTCCACTCAGCATCACCAAATTGCTTATAAAATTCTGTGTCTTCAAAGTTCATAGTAAACACTCCTCGTAGTTATCCCAATCTATAACATATTTAGGCTCTACAATTTCAATAGTGCCTTCAGCAGGATGGTCAAAATATCTGATAGGTTGGCCTTTGTCATCTAATAATACCCACTTCATCACAAACTCCTGTAATGTGCTTGCTCATGTATGTATGTGGCCTTGTTATAATCGTATAGCAACTCAGCCATGCCAGGCTTTCCTGTGCTGTTAAATCGCACCTTCTGTATATGTACTTGTGTTTCCTGCGGATTATTCGCTACGTCACGCCAAATAGCAATACAATTGTCAGCTTTGTTATACCAATGAGCAGAGCCGCTAATATCGTAAGGTCTTGGCACAGGATAATTGCCATCTTTGTCTTTAGCCATTTTAGATGGATGCGCTACCAAGAATAGATGACATTTGTATTCTCTAGCTGCTCTACGCAATTCTGTAAGGATGCGACTAATGTATTCCGTTTCGCTTAGTCCTGCTGGCCTGTAATGATCCATCTCGTTCCAAGGGTCAATCACCAATGCTCTTGGCTGTGTCAATGATTGGTCTAACCACGGCAATGCCTCGTTAATAATGTGCATAGGCGTGAACTCAGTTTCAATTGGTTTAATAAATGAAAAGTTCTTGTTCATCCTATCTAACGCATCATACATTTCTTCTTGCTTCATACGATTATTACCAAAAAACGGCTTTGCAGCATACTTCTCAATAATCTTTTTAGCGTGCATCTCTAATGGGTGATTTTCAGGAGAAAACATAGCAATACGATAATTGTGATGTATGGCGAGATTAACGCACAAAGCATCCAGCCACTCACTTTTTCCGTGACTAGGCATACCAGTAATAACAGTAAACTCACCGTGCTTAACAGTAAAAAACTCGTCCACATTAGTCCAGCCAGTTGTGTATCCACGTGCAATTCCTCCATCGTATAGTGCATCTATTTCTGTAAGTAAACTTCTAGGGTTAATTATCATAGCACTACCTTGTTTTTTCTCTCAGCTTGCACCCCAGCCCAGTTATCTCTTATAGCTTTCATAAACGCTGCATCCCAATTTGTGTATTTGTAGTTCCTAGCTTGGCAGGACAATACAAAATTGTCAAAGTGTTTTTGCAGATTTGTATGATTGTTTTTTTCTGCCCACAAAATTACTTTATCGCTAATAGAAAAATCTTTAGGTATTGTAGTTTCACGTTTTGTTTTATCTTCTAATATGTTCTCTTCTGTTCTCTTCTCTTCTATTAGAACGGACTTTTTCGGATTATGTGCCGAGAGTGTCGGGAGTTTGTCGGGACATTTACTAGCACTTTGAATTAACTTTTGCGTATACTCATCTGTTCTAGTTGCCATTTTTAGACAAGTTATAATATTATTGGTGTTTTCAAAAAGCTCTAATTCAACCATGTAAGTCATAATATGCTGAACCAAATCGCTACTTAACTTAAAATCATCTGCAATCAATTCTGCATCATGTTCAAGTTCAAAAGTAAGATTATGCTTATCTACATTGCGAGATATTAACTCCAAGCAATACCAATATATGCCGTAACCTTGAGCGCCATATTTTAAACGCAGCTTTTTTAATTTCGCATCATTGCTGGCATCTGAATCATGTTTAAACCATTTCATTATAAGTTCCTTTTTTTAAATGAATATTATATAAAGGCTGAAGTCTTCTTATTAACCTAGCTTCAAGCATTAGCCAATATCCATATTTTTTTGAACATTTATATTTAAGCTCAATTTTTGAGCCAATTTCAATACGTTTTCTCCAAGGGGTTATTATTTTCCCATCAGCCTCTTTAAATCTGTACCCAGACATCCTTCCCCTTAAATTAGAGGTTGAACCAATATAAACTAAGTTATTGTTAATATAAAAAGCATAAACGCACGAAACTACTGGAAACTTTATTTTATTTTCCCACAAGATTTTATTCCATGACATATCAATTCCTATTCAGTAGCGGGCTGGTTGATAAGACCAACAAGTAAAAACCACGCAAGGACGCAAACGGATAGTTACTGACTCCGCTATTGAATAAGAACTAAAATTGTTTAGTTGAAACATTAGATACGCCTTTTAGTGTATTGGGTTATCAATCCAATTAAAAACAGTCTACCACATCTGACGATAAAAGTCAAATACTTTATTTATAAATATTTTTAAAATAAATGCAAATAAATGTTGACACAGTTCCAATCTCGGAATAATATACACACATCAACAACGCAAACGGAGATACAAAATGTTAGATGATTTAGCAATATTATGTTTAGGCGGTGCAGTAGTTATGGCACTTTTTGTAATAGCTGGTTTACTAGCTAAATATTTTGATTGGAAATAACATGAGCGACCATTACGAATATTACCTTAACAACCCATACGAGGCTAAAGTGGATTATACAATAGAAAACGAATACATTGAGGATAAGATTGAAGAAGCAGCAGACAATAAAGATTTTGTTTGGGAGCTGCTAGCAGACCAATACGTTGATTTTGAAGTAACACAAACTATTTTACGTGCTATGTTCAAATCATACGTAATTAGGATGCACAGCAACAAACAAGAAACTAAAGATAACGCTGATAAAGATTTGTTAACATTTTCTAAAGGTCTTATGGCAGCTATGTATCAGTCAACAGTTGAACTAGTAGAGGAGCAAGGATAATGTGCCAGGCAATGTTTGAAGCGCAGGTCATGTCAGAGCTACAAATTTTAGAAATTGAAAAAGATACATACATAGGCTGTGTGTATTGTGGCGAGCCTAAAGGTGATTGGTTAAGCTGTTGTGGTGAAAATCACTTTGCAGAGATGGAAGAATGATGTATAATTCCAATCTTGGAACGGAGGTTAAATGTTTACAGTAGAAGAAATAGCAGCACAGATGGGGAAATCAGGTAGGTGGGTTAGATATTTATGCAACAACGGTAAATTAAACGCAGTTAAACACGGAAATGTTTGGATAATTTTGGAGGCATGGAAATGATTACAAATCTAGCAGTAAATGGAGTAGAAATAACAGTAGAATACGACTTAGACATTAGCGCAGTATTTTTTGGCGATTTAGAATCAGAATACGTAGAAATTAACATTAACAAGATTATGTGGATGGGTAACGATGTATTGCCGCTTATTCATGCGCTAGAGGGTGTAGAAACGCTTAAATTGATTATTCGTGATAGATTTGAGGACATACAATGAACTACTCAGAAATCAGAAAGGTAAATGTAAATGAACACATCGAGCAAAAAAACGGACTTAACTACCTCTCTTGGGCATGGGCTGTCGACCAGCTACTTCAACTCGATTCTACGGCTACATGGTCATACGGTGAGCCAGTCAAGTTCGGTGAAACCCTCATGGTGTTCTGTACAGTTGAAGCCTTTGGTAAAAAAATGACTGCTCAACTACCTGTCATGGATTATCGCAACAAAGCTATTGCAAATCCTGATGCAATGTCTGTCAATACGGCAATGCAAAGGTGTCTTGCCAAAGCTATTGCGCTACATGGTCTTGGGTTATATATTTACACAGGTGAGGATTTGCCTCAAGAAGATGTTGTACAAGCGCCTAAAGCTGTAACACCGAACGCTGGTGCGCTAGATACTTTTAGCAAAGAAGACATGGATATTTTGCATGAACTAGCAGCGTCATTTACAAACTATGTAAAAGATAGCAAAATGGAAGCAGCCAAAGAAATTTGGACATCGCTTGATAACGAGCAAAAGACTGCATTATGGTCATTGCTTGATTCTAAAACACGTAGCACATTTAAAAAGGCATAATCATGGCTGAGAAAAAAGTATATTTAGATAGTGGTTTTACTAACAAGGTTAAAAAGACTAGCGACAAATCACCAGACGTTAGAATTAACTTAACACTAAGCACAGATACACTAGATGCTATTATTGCTGCCGGTGGCAAAATGCAACTGGCAGGATGGAATGTAGACTACGGCAAAGGTGAAACAACAAGCTGGAAAGCCTCTGCTGATACATTTGTACCGAAACAAACAGATGCAAAGGATTTGTCTGACGTAGAGGATTCTATACCATTTTAAGGTCATGGGCGAAAGCGCTAATCTTTAATTGCCTGGCAGTTAGACCATGATATATTGTGCAAAATCTATCAACCAGCGTTAGTAGCCCACCAATTTTAGGAGTAAGTTATGTATTCAACATTTAGTGAACCATTAGCAACAATTAATAACTTTATTGCATTAAAAGCACCTTCAGAAACATCATTAAACGAACGCTATGCCACCGTAGAGCGCATAAAATTTGAATTAGATAGTAAGTATCGTCTGCACCCAAATAACTTTGTTAAACAGCTTGTGAGAATAAAATGAGTAATAAAATTCAAGACCTAGAGCAAGAAGTATTGCTATGTTGGGGAGTTACAGAAGATTTATTGTTGCTTGCTAAAGAGCATGAGGACAATGGTAATTTATCAATGCAAATACTTGGCATTAAAGAAGTGTATGAAATGCGTTTTAGAAAGGCATGGGATACGTATGAAAAAGTGACGGAGGAATATTACGCTTGGAAACCAAGAGAGGTAAACTTTGATGATTGATGTTATTTTGCAATATGTGATTTGTTATGCCAGCGCCTTTGCATTAGGTTTCTGTACTGCATTGACGCTGGTTTATGTTTATACGAAGTTGGCGCAGATTTGATAGCTGTTACATGTAACGCAGAAAGCCGAAAAACTCGTTACTTGCTATATCCTCTGTTGTCGGCTTAACCGCCAATAAACATTACTTGTTCATTACGTACATTGTTACTTCAAAGCCGAAACGCATTTCTGTCGCTGCTGGTTTAGTCCACATAATATTTCCTTTGTGTGTAATAATGTCAAATATATTCAACACAACGAATTTTGCATTGAATGTATTACATATTAACAGAAATGCAGTTTTGACGCATCGGGACAATCATGTATTGCTAGTAGTGAAAAGTATTATTTTTTAACTAATAAAGATTCAAAAGGCATGTCTAATCCAAATAAGTTTTTGTCATTAACATAAGGATAATGTTGCAATTGTTCTTGTGAAGTCAAATTTCTTCTAGTTTGGGCAAGTCTAGCTTCTGCTTCACCGCCAAGTGTTTTGTATTTGTCACTAGCCATTTGCATAATGTTTACTGGGTCAGAATATTTTTGTGCTTCTGGTACTAATTCATTTCTAGCGTTCATAAGAAAATCATAAGCTGATTTTTGGTCAGGAGTCATTTTTTCATTTTTAGCTAAATTACTCATTTCGCTATTAAAGTAATGAATTTGATTTAATAAATCATCTTTTGTTTTATTTAATTCAGGATAAAATTCTTCTCTGTTGCCACCTCTTGCAAATCCTTCATGTTCTTGAACAAAATGTTGTAATTCGTGAAGAATGCTAGATTTTGCGTCATCTCCGCTTAATTCAGGATGAACTTCAATAACATTGTTATTTAAATCAGCACGAGCTTTTGTATTAATTCCTTTTGGCATAAATCTTATTTCAACATCATTTAAATGTGGATAAGCTTCAAATGCTTTAGGATGATACATTACATCACCAATAGACATTCTAGTTATATTTGGATTTTCGCTTTGTAACGCATGAAGGCGATTCATTACAATATCTTTAAAATTACCAGTTCCTTTTAAAAAACTGCCTTTATCAGATATTTCTTGACGCAACATTCCTTCAGGGCCAATTAAAGTTCCTGTTTGTGCATAAGCTTCTTGAGGATTTATTCCTTTGGCTTGCAATTGTGCAAATAAATCAGCTTTTGTTGCATTAAATGACGGAGAACGTTTACCAATAAACATTCCTAAAGAGCCAGCTTCAGCAGGTTTAGCAATAGTTGAACCAAAGCCACCGCCCGCTACATTCATGGCTAAATTCATTGCTTCTTGATTCATTTTAGAATTGTCTTGAATAATGTTGCCGTTTTCATCCATCATCATTTGTGGATTCATTTGCCCTTGCAATGCACGACTTGGCGCAGTAACAGCAGACTTCATTGAGTCGTAAATATTAGAGCCTTCTTGACGCAATGCTTTTGACATTTTTTGCGGAGTTGTACCAAATACAGCACCAAGCTGCGCCATTGGCATTTGAACATAGTCCAATAGTGCTTTAGCATATTTTCTATTGTCTGCCATTATTATTCCTATTTCTTATTCTTAACATAAAATAAACTGCGCTCACCAAACAAGTAGAATCCTACAACGGAGGCAAAGTTAGATACTTGCTCGTTTACTTCACCGCTACCGACCAAAGCTAAATAAGCCCACGTTCCCAATACTAAGATGCCAATAACAGGGCGCATTAAGCGTACAATAGCTTCTACCCACGGATAACTAGCATTACCACCGCCAGCCTCGTTCATTGTCTTAAATAGCTCTAAATCTATTTGTTTCATCTGAGCGTATTGCTCAATGGTTGCAGGTTTGAATTGGTCAGGCGCAATAAAACGATTAATAAGGGATTTGCCTAAATCTACTGCTACAGGGCCAAGTGCCGCTAAAATTGTAATCGGGTCGATGATAATACTCCTTAAATTGTTTTACCTGCTTGAAAGTCTGCAAGTGTTAAACCATTAGTAAACTGACAATGCGCTAGTTCTTTAAACTTAACCCAACGGCCAGCCCACTCTAAACCAATACTTTCTGCTATTTCGCCACACTTAGTAAACAAAGCCGTGTCATTCCATTGCGCTTTGCCATTGACAATAGGCACAAAGTCAAATGCCACTTTCCAATTGTGAAATGATTGACCGCCCTTAGCATTAGTTACCTTGCTGCCTGGCGCAGTCCTGCCTTGAGCATATAAAGCGTTTTGGCTTTCTGTATCACGGTAAGTAGATGTAATTAGTATGTCAATGTTTTGCTTGGCGCATGATGCAATAAACTGTTCGCATAGCGTCTTAACCTTAGGATGCAAATCTAAAAGGTTACGACTATTTATCATTTAAGATTCTCAAGTTTGTAAATCGTTGACAAGAACTCGCCTACTACTTCGTCAATTATATTTTGCAATGCAGTATCTTCTTTAGGGATACACTTGTAACGATTGCGCTCAAGGTATTGTAGTTTCTCAGCAATGCAATAGACAGGCTCTTTATACTTCTCTGTTTCAGTAAGGATAGGGATGTCTTTAATAATGCCGTAACGACCTTGATATGCTTCTGTAAGCTTATCTGCTAGCTCTGCAATATCCTCGTAGAAGTGACCAAGGGCTTTGTGCTGTGAATAGCTTTTAGTGCGTAAATGCTCTCTATGTGCTACGTCACGGGCTAAGAATATTGTTGCTATAAATTCGTTAATCATCGGTTTCCTCGTAAATTCCAATTAAATCTTCATCGTAAACATTACATTCCATACAAACATGAAAATCAGGGTCAGCGTCATCTATTTCGTATGGCTCTCCACATTCACTACATAATTTAAAGTGCTTCATAATTTTACTCACAAAAAAAGCCCCGAAGGGCTAGGCATATCTATTTTTTAAGTATTTTAACGTCAATGGCAATTCGTCAAATCGCCCATCCTCTACATCGTAAAGCATATAAGCGCCTCTAAAATGATTGTTACCTTGTGCGCCTAGATAATCCTCTTTATGCTCATAACAGCTACCTGTAATAATGGCTGTCATCTCAGTTCCATCAGCTCGCATACCGTAAGCTACTTGCCGCCCTTGCTGGTGACCTGCAAAACAACTCATGTGCTTTTTTGTAAGGAGTGCTTGAGCGCTACAAACAGGACGACCCATGGGGCCAGAAGTAAAGTAATGAGAATAGGCAATGCCATCAATAACAACAACTTCGAGAAAAGGATAAACTTCCCAGTCCTGATACGGTAGGTCATCGGTAGAAATAAGGCCATCTAGCTTCCTATCGTTGTTAATTGCTGTATTGATACGTGCTTCGTGGTTACCAAGCGTTAATACCATGCGAGGACGATAAGTCTTTTCTTTTAGCTTCCTACGCTTGTCGTTATATTCATATAAAGGGGTCAGCAAGGCATCCATAGCTTGACGTGCCGCCCAAATATCTTTTTGATAACTCCTGCCCTCAAACGACTTCTTGCCTACGTCATAAGAGCTTAAAGACTCCATATCAGCAAAATCGCCAATACAGATAATTACATCAGGTTTCTTATCGACAATGTATTTGCCAATACAGGTTAAAAATGTAAAATCATTGCCGTCTTTAGCTTGCACGTCAGGCAATACAAAATGCGTTTTAGTGGGGCTGGTCGGGTAGCTCATAATAAAGTTGCAAATCCTCATCAGAAAATAGCACTATTTTAGTACCATCCTCTAGATACATGAAAAACTCATCATTGTCAATACCTGCCTCAACAATTGTCTGACCTACAGCACGTTCTATTAATGACTCTACCGCTTCTTGCTCATCGTTCATTTGTCAGCCTTGTGGTCTAGTTTCTCAAAAATACGATTAAGTGATGCTTCTATTCTGTCTAGTCTACTCTCTAAATCCTCTTTACGGACATAATGTGTAGGCAAATCAACTTCAATTTGTTTAACATCTTGTTTAAGGTCTTGAACCGCATCCCATAACTGTCTAGCAAACCAACCTAAAACAGATAGAATTGCACCGATGATAAGGTTGATGATGGCTTGGTCAGTCATCATTTAACTCCATACACCAAAATAGAACCACCAGTAAATGTACCAGAATTTCCAACAGAAGCAGTTACTGTGGTAGTTGATGTAGTATATCCAGTTGAACCAATGACCATTTGAGCTGCGCTTGATGCAGCACCATTATTAACTCCACTTCCATATCCAGTTGTTAAGTCAACAGAAATTTGTCCATATACACCAGCTCCTAACGATTGAACTTTATATTGTAATGACCCAAAAGAAGCAGTATATGTAACACTAGAAACTGTTGAAGTATTATTAAATACAACAAGAAGTTGTTTATAAGATGTAAGCGTTAAGCTAGTTAATGAAACAGAATTACCACTTGTTGTTGCCATAGTTCCAAGCAAAGTTAAACCGCCTGCTGCTGGAAGTGCAGTTGATTGCCATGTAGTTCCATTAGATGTTAATACATTGCCTGTCGTGCTTGGTGCAACAAATGATGGTGTAGAAGTGCCGTTACCTAACATTACATTGTTAGCCGTTAGTGTTGTCAATCCTGTACCGCCATTAGCAACAGCAAGCGTTCCTGCAAGGGTAACTGCACCTGTAGTTGCTGTATTTGGTGTTAAACCTGTTGTACCTGCGCTAAATGAACTTACATTAGCAGTATTTGGATTTAATAATTGAAACTGTGTTCCATCGTAAACTACTTGAACTACAGCGTTTATAGCAATGTCACCTGCAACAAGAGCAGTCGTACCCTTTTTAGTGACAGCTTTAGCACCAATAGCATTAATATTTAGCGTTACCGCCCCTGTATTAGCCGCAGCAGCTACAAAAAAGAAGCGCTGACCTGTTACATAGGCTGACATACCTAAAGCTGCTGTAGCCGTGATTGTGTTAGTTCCAGCAGGACTTGTTAGAAAGGTAAAAGCTGAATCTTGCACTTGACCTGCACTAGCGTATTGCGCACGAACTGTTGCATCTGCTACGTTAGTATGTTTATATCCACCCATAGGCAAGTTGCCTGTAGGAGTTGTTTGACCATCTGCTGAAAGAGAGCCTGTAAGAGCAGTAGCAATGTCACTAAACGTGCTATTGGTGGTGGTTGATGAGATTGTAGTACCTGTGACTACAGGATTACCTGCTGGCAGGTTATAGGTGCCGCTTCCGTTACGTGCCATTTATTGCTCTCCTTGATTTGCATTGTTCATTTGATATAGCAACATTGCAGCTTGATTTGCTTGGTTTGCTGTCATTGGAATTTTGCCAGCTGCTTTTTTAAGTGCGCCTTTACCTTGACCCATTTTATATAATGCTTCTCCCATTAATTTAGGAGATGCTAAAGGAGCGTAAACTAAAGCACTTGGGTTTGTTAATAAAGCACCAATGCTTGCTAATTGTTCCCCTTGCCCAACAAGACCTCTAGGAGCGTAAGAATTCATTGCTTGACCAGCTAATGATGGCATTAAATTCTCACCGCCATTCTTAGTCAATTCTTCAGCTAATTTTAATCGTTGACCATAATTAGTATTAACATTATTGCGCATTAAAGATTGCAGTTTACGCATAGATGTATCAGCAGAAGCCTTATTACCTAAAGACAATCCTTTTTCAATTTCTTTAATTAAATCGCTGGCTTCTGAATAATCTTTCATTACTTTAGAGTATGTAGGAGCTTGGTCACTAATAGTTTTGCGAGTTGAATTATAAATGTCTTGAACTGCGCTTCTTGCTGTTTTTTGCTCGTAAGGAATAGACTCTAAAATGCCACCAATTTTTTGCTTTAACGCATCCATACCTTCAGGCGTGTGATATTCATTAGGGTCTAAGTTTTTCCAATCATTAATAGCTTGTTGTGCTTTTGCTACTTTATCAGCAGCAAACTCATCTTTAATCTCGCCTTTGTAAGATACTTTGTTACGTGCGCTATTAATTGCATTATCAATGTCATTAAAATCTAAAGCAGTTTTATCATTTTTAATATCAACCATGCCACTACGGTATTGGCTTGATTTGTTTTGCTTAATGTTATCAAGTGATGATTTAGCTAAGTCTAATACATCGCCCATGCTTGAAGTGCCACGCAAGTTTGATAAAAATGCCTCATTGCCAAGTTCACCTGATTTTAAAGCTTGATTAACTGCTTCCTTGCCCACTTGAGTTGTTGTTGCAATTGCACTTTTACCAACCTCGCCAACACCACTTGCAAGCTTGCCAGCAAGTTTTTCTACAGGGGCTAATGGGTTTGTCACACTAGCTGTTTTTGATAGCATGGCAGCCAATTTACCCGCTTTAGGGGCTAATGCAGCTCCACCTGTGGCTACAGTAGAAACGTCAGCCAACACTCCCATTGGGTCTTCAGCTATTGTGCGTTTAATGCCTTCTGCTGAACCGTATCTGTCTTTATATAATTGACCAATAGCATTTGCAGCTTGCGATTCTTTTGCAAGACGTTCACTAGCTAATTGTTTCCCTAAAACTGCTTCATCAGCACGGTTTAAAAATTGATTAACTGATTCAGGCAACATTTTACCTAAACCACCAGCACCAGCAGTAAGCACAGCACCAGCAGTATCAATTGGATGTGCAAGTGCATTAGCAATACCACCAACCATATTAACTGTGCTAGATGGAATATTTGATAGCGCTGCGCTTGGCACTTCAGATAATGAATAATTCTTACGTTGTTCAATCATAAGCTGTTGAGGCATAGGCTTGTTGCCTCTAATTTCTTGTAGGCGAGCCTTAATTACATCGTCAGAAGTTCCATCAGGAATATTACGAAGTAGTATTCCATCTTTAGTTTGAATATCCATTAAAAGTCCACCACTCTGACTTGAGGTTGATTTTGTTGTCCAGCAGCCGCTTGAATACCTTGAATAGCCGTTTGTCTATTTTGTGCTTTTTGAGCTTTAACTTGAGCGCTATCACCTGGTTGTTCAAAGTATTGCTTTCTTGCATTATCAAATTCACTAGGAGAAATCGCTGCACCTGATTCTTTTCTTAAAATAGCTGTTACAAAATCACGCTGTGCTTGAGCCGCTTGTTGTGTTTCTGGACTCAAAGCTTTATTAGCAACATAAGAAACGCCAGGCAATGAACCAACCATTGATTCTTGGAATTGAATTCCAGCAGGAGAATATTTACCTTCTAACCTTTGTAAAATTTTATTAGATTCATTAGCTCTAGTACCAAACAAATTAGCATTTGACTGAGTTTCTGTCATTTTAGCTTGATTAGGATTGTATGGTGCTTGTCCTACTGCTTGATTGCGAGGAACATATGTAGGCTGGCCTTGTGCATTTAATACAGCAACTAAAGGCTGATTTGCATTAGTCATATCTTGACCACGCATAGTTACGCCACGAGATAATTTATTTTGCCCTGAGGTAAAGTCTTGTTCCATCCCCATTTTGCCTAATTGGAAGTTTTGCTCTTGACGCATTTTATCTAATGCAAATAAATTAGCATTTTCTGTGTCAGATAATTTTTCGCCTCTATCACGTTTGTGAAGCAAGAATTCATATTGACGTTGAGCTTGTAATGCTTCTTGTTGGTCTTGTTTTGCAATTCTGTCAAATGCAACTTTAGACATTAGCTCTGGGTTTTGTGTAGCTGTAGCAAACCTATACATAGCGGCATCACGTTCAGCAGCAGTACGTGGTTGATAGCCTGTAGTGTTTGTCATAGGCACGTCAATAGACTTCATGCCTGTTTCAATTGGTTGCATACCACCTAAGTTTTCAGTTTGCGGAGTTCTACCATTAGGCACTTGAATTTGATAAGCAGACTGCTCTAAAACAGCTTTAGGTGCAGTTTCAGCATTTAAACCTTCTAAAGCATCTGCCAAACGTTTTTGTTTAGTCTTTTGATACTCACCAAATTGATTTAGCGCCTCTTTTTCTTTTTTAGCCCCTTGATATTTCCCTACTGCATTAGCTAAATATTGTGTAAAAGATGGAGCAACATAGCGACCTGATACCATTTGACCTTCAGGCAATTGTTGTTGACGTAAAGCATCGGCTAAAGCAAGTTTACGCTTAAAGTCAATTTGCATTAACGTATCGTCTTGTGGCATCTCTTGTTGAGGTGCATTTTGCCCAAACGTAGGCATATAATCCATAAAAGCCATGTTACGCTCCTCCAGTATATACTGTACCAGCAAGATTCATTAATCCACCAAGCATATTTGAATTAGCTGCTTGTTGAGCATTGTAAGCACCCAATTGATTTGTATATTGAGCATTTTTAGCGCCAAGAATATCAGGGCCAGCTACGTTAGCTTGTTGAGGTACGCTTACAAAGTTAGGATTTTGAACTTGTGAGCCTGTACGCAACGCATTAATTACGTTAATAGGTTGCATTTGATTGTATGCTTCTTGGTTAAATGCTTGTTGATTTGCACCTAAACCTACATTCATGCCACTTGTAATAGCGCCAAGTTGACGGTCATTTTGGCCCATTTGCAATGTACGTTTAGCATTGTTATAAGCCTCTGTACCTTGTGCAATACCTTGATTAGCTAAAGCAGCATCAGACATTTCATTTTCTTGTGCAATTTGAGGTGCTAGTCTACGCATGATAGCGTCAGAATATGTTTCGCCTGGATTAATACCATAAGAAGGCAATCTAGAAGTATCAACGCCTGGCTTAGATAATAAACCGCCAGCATAATCCAAACCTTGTTGCGCTGTATTTAATAAACCTGAACTTAGTCCTGTTTGCTTGTTTAAAATATCTTGTTGAGCAGGAGTAAGCGTTTGATTAGCCGTGTACATATCATTGCCGTAAGAATCTTTACCGCTAATGCTGTATGTTAAGTTTCCATAAGGTGTAATTTGATTTACACGGTTAGCAGCAGCAGTAGCACGTGCAGCATCTAAATTACCAGCAGCCGTTTCTTTAGCTGCACCAACATAATCAGGAGCTGGAGGTGCATCGCCTCCCCCAAATACTGCATCAATAATACCACTCATTATTTATTTCCTCTCAAATATTTACAATCTTTACGATACATTACGTAAATAATTAAATCACCATTAGCTGAAAACTCAGGTATCCGAGTTTGTTCCTTAAATCCTATTCCTTCTAAAACTTTGCAAGATTTTTTGTTTTGTGAAAAAGCACTTGCAGTCATTATTTTTACGTTTAATTGATTAAATGGATAATCAAAAATATATCCTAGTGTTCGTCTTGTTAGCCAACCTATTTCACCAGCAGCAGCAATAGCGCATCTATATCCAGCCTCATAGCTATCGTAAACAACGCCACCAATTAGCTTGCCATTCTTTTCAAAGCCAATAGATTGAAAGTTATGATAATGAGTTCCTGCGCCTTTGCTAATAAGATAGTCGGCAACACGATCATTCTGATTAAATACAAGAATCAAAGTATTGCGCCACCTTCAATAACTAAATCTGTAGATACCCATCTTACCTGAATACCTGAGCATGATGTTTTAACAATAGGCGCACCATAATAGCCTACGCCATTCAAGCCTTGCCAATTCTGCAAGACTGATAAGCCACCACCCCATAAAGCTGCATCCCATATAGCACTATCCCATTTAGCATAGGTGCTAGGTGCATAAGTCAATGATGTTGTAGGAACGTCAGTATTAAAATCAATATTAACACCAGCAAACAAAGCAGGTTGTCCATCTGTTCTAAAAATAGGGCGTGACATAGTAAAGCGTTTAAGCGTACCAGCACTATTAAAGTTGTTAAAGGCTTGAAGTCCTACAGCAGTAATATTGTTTACATCGTCAATAGCGCCAAAATAAGCATGCGCTACATAACCATTGCCACCAAAATAAGGCTCATCGTTAAACATTTCCATGCAATTAGCGTTCCAGCCTGTGTAGTTACACCAAGCGCCTGTAATGGTATTCATTACATATTGCTGTTGATTGTTACCTTCTTGCACAGGTACATTTAGCCACAATTGATTAATTGTAGGAACGTACATGGTTTGCCAGCCAAAGTTACTTGCGTAATTGGTGACGGCCTCTGAAATAGCGTACTGAATCTTGTCTGTAATAGCAACTCTAGGTTGTACACGTGATGATTGCAATGCGCCTGACAATGGCACTACGCCATCTTGCGTAATAATAAGCATATCACCAGCATACTTGTACATGCTTCTAGCACCAATTGGTGCGCCAATATCAAACACACCTACCATTGAAAATGTTGTTGCGCTTGAAGGGTCTGTGCCTTGATAGACGATAACTTGACCCTTGTTAGTAATGATTACGTAATGGTCATTTACGCCTGTACCTGCATCAATTGTCCAATTGCCATGAGCTACAATATATCCGCCTCTTGTCATAAAAGGAGCAATGTCTAAAGCGTTGGCTGCACCTGCAATAGATTGCACAGGCAAGTACCATACTTTAAGCGTATTCTTTTCAATAAAGAATTGACGTTGTGCGTAAAGAATAGGGTTTTGTAATGTAGTTGCAGTTACACCTGTAATGGTTGGTGTAGACCATGCAGAGCCATTATAATTGCGAGGGGCATCTACACCATTAGCCATTGATAAAAAGTTGCCACCAGACGTTGCAATATTGCAATAGCCCCATCGTGCGTTAGTTAATCCTGTTACTACGGCTGCGCCTACTGCACCACCTGCCGTTACATCGTAAACAGACGTGCCAGCAATAGCAAATAGTTTGTTAGTGTTAGCGCCTGAATAAGCCATTAGTGTTTCTACTTGACCTGTGATGCCTGTAGAGTATTTTACATAGCCACTACGCAATGTACATTCTGTTGGTGATGGAAACCAATTCTCTAGAATAACCGCTTCATTAGGTTGCATAGAAGTAAGTGAATCTCTAGCGTTCCATCCACCTACAGGAGCAGGAACTGATGTTGGCTGTGATACAGCTCTTTTAGCTCTTGCCATTATTTACCCTTTCCAAAAGGCAGTTCAAGGTTCATTAAACCTTTTTTACCAAGTTGCCCCCATGCGCCTTCTATATAAGGTGGAAGTTGTTGTTGTTCGCCTTCGTTTCCTACCCAAGCAGGAGCAGTTTTATTTAAATCATACATTGATTGATTGCTAAATGATGGATGATTAGGAAGTTTGTATTTGTCAGTAAAGTGCATTTGCATATCACTAGAATTTACTTCTGACTGCGCTTCAGGGTCACCTGTCATTTGACCCATAAAATAACCACGCATATCATAGTCATTGGACGGACGCACATTATTTTCAATCATCCAAGACTTATACATGTTTTCAGTTTGTGGGCCTAATTGCGTTTGTAGCAACCTTGCAATTTTCATCGCTTTATTATCTGCCATGATTATGCTCCGTAATTTGCGTCAGGTATATTTTCCCAACCAATTAATACGTTGGCTGTTCTTGGTGCAAGTGATAGTGTTGGTGAGCCTTGGTCGTTAGCTTTAGCAATGTTAAGTTGCATATCATAATCACGTTGAAAGGCTGAAGTATCAAAGCCCTTCACTTCAAAGTATTTCTTTTTTAATGCTAACACGATTAAACGGTCAGGATAGATACAAGTATCGCTGTCATTTGTAAATTGTGTTTGACCATCGCCTGTTGGTGATAATGCCCAGTTAGATGAGATGTACTCAAAGCTCAAATATTCGTTTGTAGATGTAAGAGGCCAAATCTGAAACTTCTGCCCCATGATACGCCATCTAATACGTGGGCCTGTTGAGATGTAGCTAGACTTGAGCCATTGCCATTGTTGTGGACTCTCAGGGCCAAGCATTTCCCAGCGTTTAGATTTGTCGTATTGTGTTCTGTCTGTAATTCTGTCAAAGCCATTAGGCAATGTGTACATTACTTGACCAAAAGTATATTCACCGTTGCCGTCACCTGTTGCTGCGCTGTTAATAGTAACTGTAGTGCCTAATGCTGATACAACCTGTGTGCTTTGAATAACGCCTAAACCTTGCACTTGAAAATTAGATGCGCCATTAGCGTTTAGAAAATTTACTGTTGCAGTATCTACACCTGTAATGACTGAACTGCCGGCAACAATAGCACCGTCAGATTGTGAAAATTGTGAGTACCAATCGTATTCAGTATTCAACGCTTCCCAAGGATATTCACGTGCTAATTCATTACCTGCTGCATTAATTAAATAATACATTTGTGTAACATCATACGCAGTATTGCCAGCGACCGTGTTAGGTATCGCCAAGCCCATTTCTACTGCTGCTTGTTGAACTAATTGGAGAAGCGTTGAAGCCATTGTTTATTCCTCGATAGTTTCCTCAGCCTTAGCCTTTTTAGGCATAGCTTTAGGTTGATTCATTGTTTTTGTCAGTTCAGCTAATTGCGCTTTAATTGCTGACAATTCTTCATCACGCTTGCGTAGCTCATCTGCTTGTTGTTGCACTAATGCAGAGCCTTTAGCTGTAGATAAGAAAGCCTTTGCTTTATCACGCAAGCCTAAAGGTGACATACCTGCTGTCATACCTAGCGCATTTAATTGTGCGTCAGAGGCTTCTGCAATTTGCTCTACTGTGTAAAAGCGGAAGTGCTTTAGTTCAGTAGCAATAGCAGCATTTAGTAAAGGCCAATCGCTAAGCATTGTACCTTCTACATCGCCATCTGATTTTTCGTTATCGTATCTTGCCCATTGAATAGGGAAGCGTTTTTTATGTTCATCTACTGCAAAAGTATCAATGACTGTTAAGTTATCGCCTGGCACTTCAATAATAATGAAGTCACGCATTTCCATAATAGGACGACCTTCTAAGGCACTCTTAAATTCATTTTCAATTGCTCGTTGGTAAAACTTTACATTTAGACGTGAGTCTGGGTTGTTTACATCTGACATTTGATTGCTCCAAAGTGGTTTGGGGTTTGTAGGTAACTCTTGGAATAAGAACTACCTAGAAACCCATCCCCGAAGGGATGAGAATCAATCAGTTATTAAACTGAAGCCTTGCTGAACCAACCGTAATCACCTGATACCATGTCGTAAGCTGGAGATGTATAAGAACCACCTGAAGCTGTAACAAGGAATGATGTTGTGTTTACAGTACATGCTGTTGTTGATGCTGTGATAGAAGCATTAGCTTTACCAAATACATAACGTAAGCCATCTGAACCCCATACTTGAACGCCAAGTAATTGGTTGACAGCTTGTTGATTTGATGTAATTGCTGATGCTGTGATTGTGTTTACTAAATCAATACCCGCTAAAGGGGTTACTGAGTATGCCATTATGTATCTCCTTAAGCAGTTAGAACGCCAGAGAATTGTGGGCCAGAGCTTGTCATGTTACCAGCCCAGCCAATCAATTTCACTACAGCGTCTTGGTTTACAGATTGACGTTCGCCACCGATAGGAGCGAAGTTACGGTCTGCGTGTGGACGGAAGTAAATATAGTTCGTATTCAAGAACCACATGTGGTTAGCAGTAGCTTGTGCGCCAATACCGCCACCTAATACTACGTCAGCAGATGTACCGCCACCATAAAACTTCAATGAAGCAAAACCAGCAGCGCCTTCTTCAGCAGAAGTTACACGTTGGATAGCTTGCAATGAGTTTACATATAGTGAGTAGTAGTTGTTATCAGCAACAATCAAGTCAGCCTTGTCATTACCACGAACCAATTGAATTGCCAATTGTGTCATGTAGGCTTGAATGTTAGCAGCAGAAACAGCAGCACCACCGTTAGTTACGCCTGAAAATGCTTGGTTACGCCAGAAAGACCAGTTAGCACGGTTAATACCACCGTAAGTACCTGTTGATGGGCTATCAGCTACAGCAGCAGCCAAACCTGTCAAGTTCTTACCACCGTTACCTGTACCGTTAGTATAGATGTCTGTTTGAATACGGTTAAGCAATTGACCTTCAGCTACTTGTACACGGCCTTCTAAAAGGTCGATAATCGCTTCTTTAGAACTGTTTTGCAACATTTCTAAGCCAGAGATTGTAACTGCTGACGCATATTGAGCGATAGAGAATTGAGCTGCTGAAATTGGGCTGTTAGGCGCAATGTTCAAAGTTTCGTAACCGCTGTATGAGTTAGTGTTGTTAGTTGTAGTATCGTTGTACATGATTTCTTCTAAAATCACGTTACCGCCTGAGAATGGGCGTACGTTACCACGTTTACGTAAACGGTCTAGAACCGCATTGTTTAATGTTACGTTGTCAGCCAATTTGCCACTACGTGATTGAATGGTAGTTGCAATAATGTCTGACACGGTTGAATTGGCAAAAGCCATAATGTCACTCCTTATTTATTGTCAGATTAAACCGCTAGAATGGGCTTCCATGGCAGCCATGATAGCTTCTCTAGCAGAACTTGCGGACTTACCACCATTACCTGTAGACGCTGTAGGCGTTGTAGACTTGGGTGAAAGTACCTTTGCTTTAGCTGCTGCTACCTTTTCTCGTTGAGCCGCTTCAGATTTCTGCGCTTGTCCAGCGTTTACTTTCTGAAATACGTCATCGTTTAATCGGATAGCTTTGTCATAAGCTGATTGAAGGTCGTTAGCCATGCCATTCTGGAGTAGTCCAGCCATAGTTTCACGCACTTCTTCAAAGTAAGGCTTGTCATCCTTGAAAGATGCTATCTCACTTTGCAATTGGGTCTGTTCTGCCATCTCTTGTTGAGATTGAAAACTTGACCATTGATTCTTAATTTGATTTAACTCTTGCGCTAATTGTGAGAACTGAGGGTCATATCCTGATTGACCTGTCAATTGACCTAAATTAACACCATAGTCGTTCGCTAATTGTGCGAATGTTTCTAATTTTTGCTCTGGTGAACCCATTACCAATTTTGCATGGGCATTACCTAGCTGACTAATCCATTGCTGAGGTGCTACACCATGATGTTGCAGTAAAGGTTCAAATTGACGGACAGTTTCCATAATTGGAGCTGCCATATCCCATTGGTTTTTGTAAGTAGACACGCCTTTAGCATAATCCGCTTCACGTTGCTGAATATAATCTTGCAATGTAGGGTCTAATTTACCCCAATGTTCCTCATAATCCTTTTTCCATGAACTAGGGCGAGGTTTTACTGCTACTTCTTGCTCATTATTATCATCAAATGCCTCTGTAACCTCATCTGAAGCGTTTTGAGAGCTTTTAGCAAACTTTCCATGCTCATCTCTAGGCTTCTCTGTTTTAACGCTTTCTGTGACTTCCTGTGAGGTCGTTTCTGGCTCTGTTGATTCAATAGCATTTTCGATTGTATCTCGAAGGCTAATTGGTTCTTCCAAAGTAGTTTGGATTTCTTCCATTTTAGTTCCTTTAGTTAATTAAGCTGCTGCACCTTGTACGTGTACATAATTTAGACCACCGATACATACATAGTATGCTGAACGGTTTGTTAAGATTGTGTCTGCTGCATTTACTGCACCATTTTGAATGTAACCGCCTACAGGAGGCCATACGTTAATAGTATTAGCAGTAAGATTAGTTAAAAAATAAGTATCACCTACGTCACCTGATGGCAATGTAGGGCCATAAGATGCAGTTGATGATGTATATACTACAATTGGTGCAGCAGTTGTTTGTGCGCCTTGTGATGCGCCTGATGCTGTTTGTGCCAAAGATACTGTGCCTTGAATTGCAATAGCTTGGCCGCCTGGTGTACCAGTTCCCATTAAATTCTTTAAAATTGCCATTTGATTCCCCTTGTTAATAACGTAATTTGTTGTAAACTTCTCTTGCTATTTGCTCTTTCAAGCTATTATCCTTAGGCCGCTCAGGATTCTTTATAGGCATGTCACCAGCCTCAATACAGTTGTTACGCTTTAAGTGTTCACGATGGTCACGCTTACCTTCAATCATGCGTCCGTCAATCATTGACTGATATGGCTTTACATCGTCTTGTATGTATGGCCCTGCGTTCTCTGTAGGCTGATAATATTCGTCAGCAGGTATTAGCTTAAATGT
>Ga0209188_1000638_pt1 | contig 32676 bp, 29 predicted proteins | sample C_130625_EF_Meta_FD_187307 | JGI IMG/M metagenome (GOLD analysis project Ga0209188, IMG submission 187307) | Freshwater microbial communities from Lake Croche, Canada to study carbon cycling - C_130625_EF_MetaG (SPAdes) (version 2) | ecosystem: Environmental > Aquatic > Freshwater > Lake...
CCGAAACTGATCCGCCGCCTCCCAGAGCCTCCGTTCTAAAGTCTGGTTATTAACGTCCCGTTCCGCCGGAGCAATCCATTTCATGCGCGGTCAATTTACCCCTGGATAGTAAGCCCGCGAATGTTGGTACCGACCCAACAACCCCTTCGGTCAACCAGACGTCACCCTCGCCCCGAGGGAGAGGGTCGGAGATGGTATGTGCTCCGGGGTGAGGGGTTACGCGGCTACGGTCGGTGCTGCCGTTCCCGTTAGTACTTCCGATTTTCGCCAGCAAGCGGCGAGGTGAGCCCCTTCAACTGGATCGAGCGGCGGCATCTGGTCGCAGGCGGCCACCCGGAAGGGGCAACGAGAGGAAAACGCGCACTCGGGACCCAGCTTGGCGAAATCGGGCGGATAGCCCGTAATCGCCTCCAACCGCGTGATTCCGGGGCGGGGAAGGGCATTCAGCAGCGCGCGAGTATAGGGGTGCGCACTCTGCCGAAGCACCTCCACGGTGGTTCCGGTCTCAACAATCTGCCCGGCGTAGAAAACCGCCATCCGCTCGCTCACCGCCGCAATCGCGCCGATATCATGGGAAATCAGCATCACCGCCGTGCCTTCTTGGTCCTGCAATTGCCGCAGCAACCGCAGAATTTGCGCCTGCAGCGTCACGTCCAAAGCCGTGGTCGGCTCGTCTGCTACCAACACCTTGGGCTTACAAGCAAACGCCATGGCAATCACCACGCGCTGCCGCTGACCGCCGCTCATCTGGTGCGGATATTTCTTCGCGGACGATTCCGGCGCCGGCACGCCGACCATTTCCAGCATCTCGATGCTCTTGGTCCATGCTTCCGAACGACTCATCTTCTGGTGCAGCATCAGCGCCTCGCCAATCTGGTGCCCAATCTTCATCATCGGGTCGAGACTGGTAAACGGGTCCTGCATCACCAGGCCAATCTGCGCCCCGCGAACCCGCTGCATCTCCCGCTCCGGCAATCCGACCAGTTCGCGCCCATCAAGCTTAATGCTGCCGCGACTCACCCGTCCCGGTGCCTGCAACATGCCCATTACGGCAAAGCCGGTCATGGACTTCCCGCAACCCGATTCGCCCACCACCCCCAGCGTCCGCCCGGCCTCCAAGTCGAAGCTAACGCCACGCAAAATACGCACGTCACCAAACGACACTTCCAAATCGCGGACTTCAAGTACGGGCATGTTCCCATGTGTTTACCCGCAGATTCATTCTTGCGGTAAAGGGCCTCCAAAAGCTCACCGGGATGGCATAATTGGGCTTATGCCGCAAAACATTCGCGTGGTTATTGCCGACGACGAGGCCGGATATCGCAATGCGATCCAGCGCACGCTTTCGCTCGCTCCCGAAGTGGAGCTGATCGCCGCGTGTAAAGACGGTCAAGAAGCCCTGGATGTCTGCCTCGCCGACCCGCCCGATGTCTTGCTGACCGACATCAATATGCCCCGCATTAACGGCGTCGAACTCACGCGCCGATTGCTGAAGCAAGAAAAGGGTGTCCAGGTGGTTATTCTGACGATTAAGGAAGACGACGACACGGTTTACGACGCGTTCCGCGCCGGAGCCACGGGCTACCTGCTGAAAACCTCCACCCCGCAAGACGTCGTAGAGGCCATCCGCCTGGCCGAACGCGGCGAAGCGAAGATCACGCCGAAAATCGCGATCAAACTCATCGAAGACTTCCGCCGCGTGAAGGAAGATGACGAGATCGACGACAGTGAACTCTTCGTCCTCAGCGACCGCGAGCAGGAGATCCTCGATCTCGTCGCTCAGGGTCTTCGAAACAAGGAAATTGCCACTAAGCTCTCTATCGCCGAAAAGACGGTTAAGAACCACGTCTCTAACATTCTGAAGGCGCTTCAGGTCAATAGCCGTACCGAAGCCGCCATGAAGGCCGTTAAGTCTCGCCTCGTCGAAAAGAGCTAAGCCGTCACTTCAAAGACCGGTGAGCAAACATCAGCTTGCCGGTGAAATCCCAAGCGTTCGCGGAGTCCCGATTCTCGGTCCAGGTCACATACAGGTTCTTGGCATCGGTACAACAGCTGATAAAGTCCATGGCCGGTCGCGCCGCCGCAAATGGCTCGGAGACCGGCTTCGAAGGCGATGACTTGCCAGTCTTGGGGTCAAACTGCAAGTGACGCAGCTGCCAAACCGGAAGTGGATTCCCGTTGACCAGCCGGTGACCGCCTCGATTGTCAAAGTAAACCAAGTGCAGAATTCCGGTTGAGTCATACGCTCCCCACACTTCCACCACAATCGGATACGGCAAGGGGCCTTTTGGTAAAAGCTTGCCCTGCAACTCCTTCGCGGCAGCCAGCCGCTCCGATGCACCCAGCGCGGCTACCGCCGGGCCAAAGGTTTTGCCGCCATCCGTACTGGTTCGGACAAACACCTGAAGCGAGTTGGTGATCGCTTCATCGACAGTGAGCTTGGAGTACGCAACGTAAAACGCCGACACCGTGTTGGCCCCAAAAGCAGCCAACCCTCCTAGCATCCACCGTTCCTGAGTGTCCCCCGAGGATGGGGGCAAGGTCTGCAGGGTGAAGTGGCCGTCAAAGGTTTTGCCACCGTCGAGCGAACGGGAAAAGCGGTAGCTATCCACCTTGTCGTAATCGGTGCTGGTGTTCCAAAAGGCATAGATTTTGCCGTCGGTTGAGGTGGTGACATGCGGATCTACCGCGTAGTGTCCCTCCGGTTCGTTGTCCGTTCGCGCCGTTTCTTTCCACGTTTGGCCATCGTCGGCGCTCACACTCAAATAGGTGCCTTTCGACTTGGGTCCGCCAATGTAGCCATCGGAGTAGGTCATCACCACCTGTTTCCGAACAGCGTCGTACGCGGGCCATTCCCGATCCAAGGGACGATCAAATGGGGCCGCGCCCTTCGTAAAAGTGCCACCGAAATCCCGACTGGTGCGTGCGATCAGGCCGTTGACTTCCCGATTCATGTAGGTCACCAACACGCGTCCTTCCGGCATTGCGAGGCTGACCATATCGCCGAGCGAATCTTCGAACACCGTAGGATTCCCAAAAGTCGTCCCGTAATCTCGGCTCACGATCAACTGGGTCGGCAAATGACTCGAGACATACACGGCACCGGCCCCGTCCGTGCTGACAAATGACTCGCCGCCGCTTCCCATTTCCCTCACGGACCAGGTTGGCCCAGCCATTAATGTGAGGGAAAGTATGGGTAAGAACGTCGCCATAGGTAGTTTCTACTTTACAGCCTAATCCTAGATAGGCGTCTTATGCCAAAATTGACGGGGCCTCTCTAGGCCGGAGGATTTGGGTTTTGGCGGTTGATACCAGCGATTTTAAAAATGGAATGACTTTCAGCATGGAAGGCGACGTGTGGACGATTATTGAGTTCCAACACGTAAAGCCCGGAAAGGGCGGCGCCTTCGTCCGCACTCGGTTGCGCAAGATTCGCACCGGACAGGTGGTGGAAAAGACCTTCCGTTCCGGCGAACGCGTGGAGCCGGTTTTCGTGGAGAAAGTCGAATTTCAGTACCTCTACAAGCAGCAGGGCAACGCGATCCTCATGGATCTCGATACCTACGAGCAGAACGAGGTTCCCCTTGCCGTTTTCGGCGATCAGGGTGCCTATTTGAAAGACGAGGCCAAAATCACGGCTTTAGTGGCGAATGGCGAAACTCTGGGCTACGAACTGCCTAACTTCGTTGAACTAGAAGTGACGCAGACTGATCCGGGATTCAAGGGCGACACCGTCAGCGGCAGCACCAAGCCCGCCACTTTGGAAACGGGTGCGGTTGTCAACGTTCCTTTCCACATCAATATTGGTGATGTTATCAAAGTAGATACTAGAACCGATCAGTATCTCGAGCGCGTCAAGAAATAACGTATGTCAACCCCGGGCGGACGAGATCTAACCGAAGTCCTTTCAGACTTTCTGTCCTTGTGCGCCCGGATTTTGTTGTACGTCGGCGGAGTAGCCGCCGGCATATCGGGTGCGGTCCTTATTTTCACCATCTTCAAGATGGGAGATTCCTCGGCCGCCGCCGGCACGGCGGATGCACTCCGCAACGTCGGGTTGATGCAACCCATCTTTGCCATCTCACTTTTGGCCGTTGGGATTGGCTCTACTTACCTTTATTGGGGTGAAGAAGCGGTTAGCGCCGTGGCCCTGGTGTTGGCGGCGGCCTTGTTCTTCCTGCCGTTATATCTACCGATGATGACGGCGGGCCCCGACACGAATGAGGCGGTCCGAAAAGCTTACGGGGCGGTCCAGGATGGCGGCACCGTCCTTGGGATTATCAGCATCATTTCCCTGCTCACGCAAGTAGGAATCAAGTCTCGGGACCGAGTAAAAGTCGGCGTCAAAGCCGACTCCCTAAAGTACGGGAAGGGAGTTAAAGAGGAGACCGAGAAGAATAATGTCTTCCTCGGTAAATGCTGGCAGCTTCCTTACTGCCGAAAGTTTGTTCGCGAGCGCTGTCCGATCTATCACTCACGAAGGACATGCTGGCGAGAGCAGACCGGATGCATGTGCGAAGAAGAAGTCATTAAGGGAGCGATGGAAAATCGCCCGATCCCCAAAGATGCGCTTCTGGCCGCCAACATGATTCCGCGGAACAACCGGTTAAATGTGGAGCAGAAGCGGGAACGCTGCCGTAACTGCGTCATCTACAACGAGCATCAACGGCAGAAATACCAAGCACTGCTGCCCGCCGTCTTGATTTTCTACATTGCGCTGTACGCTCTTCTCCGGACGCCGTTGCTGGAAGCTACCAAAAGCATGGTGTTCAACGTGAATCGCGTCATTTACGGGCTCTCCTACGGTGCTGCGGGCACGAACCAAGTGCCGCCAGTTTTCGTAGAGGGACTGTTGGTGGTTACTTTCATCGTGATGTTGAGTTACTCGTTGAAGATGTTGGAATACGCGGTCTTCAAACTCAAGCTTTAATGGCCAGTAACGAATCGGTCGTTCAAATCGACGGCGCCTACGGTGAGGGAGGTGGTGGCCTCGTTCGGACCGCGTTGGTCATGAGTAGCCTCACCCAACTCCCCGTGACGATTAGGCGGGTTCGAGGCGGCACAAAATTTCCCGGGATCGATTCTGAGGATCTGGTAATTGCTCGGGCGTTGGCCCAAATCACGAATGCCAGTACCGAAGGTCTCGAGTTCGGATCGAATGAGCTCACGTTTCGTCCCACCCGCAAGCCTTCGGCTTTCAATGGACGGCTGGGGAACGAACGCGGAACGCACGGTCGGGGGGCAAATGCGAACATTGTACTTTCGGCGATCGCTCCCGTCCTGGCTCGGACCGGTGCCTATTCGGTCATCAGTGCCGAAGGCGAAACGTACGGCCTGAAGTCTTTGGGCTACGATTCATTCCAAGCGGGAACGATTGCGGCCTGGCGAAAGTGCGGCCTGTACGTTGAAAGCTCTCTGGAGCGCGCCGGATTTGGACGCGAAGGTGACGGGGAGGTGACGATGGAAGTCGAGCCATCACACCTGGACGGCCTGATCTGGAACGACCGAGGCAGTTTGGTCTCCGTGCGCGGCCTGATCGCGGTAAATGGGCTGCCGCCCGGTATCGCCGAGAGAGGGATCGGCTTTCTGAAAAAGCTGGCCCAAAACGTTGGCATCCCGATGGATGCGGAGGTCATCGAATGCGGTGCCAGAACCGCCGGTGTCCACGTCACCGTTGTCGCTCAGTATGAGCGTGGAATTGGCGTAGGGGCCGCCATGGGCAGCAAAGGGCTGCGGGTGGAGGCATTGTGCCAAGGTGCGTTCGAAGAACTGCTGGAATGGCAGCAGAGCGCGGCAACTGTGGATCCGTATCTGATCGACCAGCTTCTCATTCCGATGGTTCTGGCCCAAGGAGATGTTACGTTGCGGGTCTCGCGCCTCACTTCGCGATTTCTAACGTCCGTGTGGGCCGTGCGCCAATTCACCCCACTCCCACTAGTGATCAAAGGCACCGAAGGCGCCCCGGGTGTCATTTCGATCAAACGCTAAGAAATCCCGACTTCCGCTGAATGAAGTCGGGATTTCTAGAACTTAGAGAAACGCTTTAGAACAGTCCCTGCAGCTTCCCGTTAGAGTCGCCGAGCTTCTCCACCTTCACGCCGACGCTGTCGAGCATCGTCACGAACAAGTTGTTCATGGGGGTGAAGTCGGTGTATTTGATGTGGCGACCGGTCGGTAGCTTTTTGCCGCCCTTGCCTGCCAGCAAGATCGGAAGGTTATTGTGGTTGTGCGCGTTCCCGTCGGAGATGCCAGCCCCGTAGACAATCATGGAGTTGTCCAATAGATTGCCATCGAATTCCTTGGTGTTTTTCAGCTTATTGAGCACATACGCCAACTGCTGGATGTGGAACTCGTCAATCTTCTTCTTTTTCTCCAGCTTTAGCACGTCGTTTCCGTGGTGGGAAATATCGTGGTGCCCTTCGGCAACTCCGATGGAGTGGAACGAACGATTGCTACCATCGTTTGCAAACATGAATGTGCAAACCCGGGTGAGGTCAGCCTGGAAGGCCAGCACCATCATGTCGCCCATCAGCCGAATGTGCTCGCCGTAATCGGAAGGGATACCGCCCGGCTTGCCGACTCCGGCCGCAATCAGCGCGGCTTCCTGGTTTTCAAACTTCGTCAGCCGCTGCTCAATCTCGCGGACGCCTTCAAAGTATTCATCCAACTTGCGCAGGTCTCGTTTACCAAGTTGAGCTTTCAACTTGGAAGCGTCTTCCGCCACAAAGTCCAGAATGCTTTGCCGGAACAGGTCGCGACGAGTCTTTGATTCTTTCTCTTCGGAAGCGTCACCATTTCCAAAAAGCCGCTCGAAGACCAACCGTGGATTGACTTCCTTGGCCATCGGCGTGTTTTCCGAACGCCAAGAAATGTTGGAACTGTACGCGCACGAGTAACCGCTGTCGCAGTCGCCGGAAACTCCACCGCGTTCACAGCCAATCTCCAGCGACGCAAATTTGGTTTGCTTCCCGATATGCATCGCGGCTACTTGGTCGGCTGAAACTCCCAGCTTGATATCCGCACCGCTCGTTTTCTTCGGCTGCATACCCGTCAGCCAAGCCGCGGTGGAGCGAGCATGGTCTCCCGGCCCATCTCCATTCGCAAACGCGTGCTGCTGCGTGAGGCCTGTGAGGACGTTGAAATCTGACCGCAAATCGGCTAGCGGAGATAGCGTCTCCGGCAGTTGAGCCGACAGTACGCCCTCGGCCTCGGGTGTCCAATGCGCCATGTTCACACCATTGGGCACGAACATGAACGCCATCCGGGTGGGAGCCACCGCTTTTACCGTGGATGCCATTGCCATAGATGGCAACATTCGTTCCAGGGCGGGCAGAGCCACGAGCGTGCCGGCTCCTTTGAGAAATGTACGACGATTGATAGGTGTCATGGCTTTGCGCTTCTCTTTCGGAACGGATCGCTTCGAACGATCTCGGTGATTATGGTCTGAAATTGGTACTGGTTGGACGCCGTCTTGCGAGTGATATCGTCAAGGACGCAACGGTCACTGGGATCCATGCCTCGGCCGAGAGCATAGGTCATCAGTCGATCCGACAATGTGTGAACAAACTGGTCTTTCTTCTGCAGAAGGATATCCTTCAACTGCGATGGACCGGCAAACTTCTTGCCATCCGGCAGCACACCAGAGTTGTCGATGGGAAGTCCATTTTCCGTTTTTCTCCACCGACCCACGGCGTCGTAATTTTCCATGCTAAAGCCGAGCGGATCCATGCGGGAATGGCAACTGAAGCAATCCGGCTTCTTTCGGTGAAGTTCAAGGCGTTCGCGAAGATTCTTCGCCGAAAGAACCTGATTTGCATCACCCAAATCCCCGACTCCGGGAGGCGGTGGGGGAGGCGGAGTGCCAAGAATATTTTCTAGAACCCACTTCCCTCGCTTTACCGGGGAAGTGCGGGTTGGATTACTGGTGATCGCGAGAATGCTCGCCTGGCTCAAGATGCCGCCTCGCTGGTTACCCGTCAGGGTCACTCGACGGAGTTCATCACCCGTTACGCCAGAAATTCCGTAATGGGCCGCCAGTGGTTCATTAATGAACGAGTAGTTGCTGTTGAGGAATTCCAGAACGCTGCGATTCTGCGTCAAGATGTACTTGAAATAGGTCTTGGTTTCCCCCTTCATGGAATCCCGCAGATGGTCCGTATAGGTTGGGAACTGCTCTGGTTCAGGGTGGAAAATTTCTAGCTTCCGTAAATTGAGCCACTGCTCGGCAAAATTGTCCGACAGCGCGTCCACTTTCGGGTCCGCCAGCATTCGCTTCGCCTCTTGAGCCAGCGTATTTGGGTCTCGAAGTTTGCCTTGCTTAGCCAAGGACATGAGACGCTCGTCCGGCATCGTGGACCAGAGGAAATAGCTGAGGCGGGTCGCCAACTCGTAATCATTTAGAGCGCGAGAGGCCACCATGTTTTTCGGCGTCGTCTCTACTTTAAACAGGAAATTCGGCGACACCAAGACGGCCGTGAGTCCCAACTGAATGCCTTCATTGAAAGGCTGCTTCGTCTTTTGACTCAGTTCAAACAGCTTCATGAGTCGATTGACTTCGTCATCGGTCGCGGGTCTCCGGAAGGCCCGCGTGGCGAACTTCCGGAAGATGGAGGATGCCATTTCGGTTTCCTGACCGGGCTTCGGGGGAACCGGAATAATCTTCTTGAGGGAATCCGGCGAATCAAGATCGCCCGATTTCGGACCGTAAAGATCGACCGCTTTGATGATAAGGTTTCGGTCTTTCTTACCGGCAGGCTGATTGGGATCGTAAAAATCGTTGGTAAAGCTGACGGTGACGATATTCTCACCTTTTTGGGCGTTTACCGGAAACTCATAGACGGCGGCGGGAGCTCCCTTAACTTCGATCCGCTGCACTTCCTGTCCGTTTATGCCCACCGCCATGATGGGATAGGTGTCGGCACCCTGCTCTCCGTATGCCGTCACCTTAATGTTGTAAAGACCCTGCTGTGGAACCGTGAACTTCGCCGTTGCCGTGGCGTTGCCGTTCATGTCACAGCTGTCATCGTCCCGGATCGCGCCTCCGGTTACGGCCAGATCTTGACCTCCAATCGCCCGTGACTTACTCACCGCCACCGGAATCGCCTTGGTCACCACCTGCTCCGCCGCGTTCAAGTACTTCTCCATCAATAGCGGGGAGATGGAAAGGACATCGGCGATATTGTCAAATCCGTAACCGACATCGTCAGAAGGGAAGTCATCGGCCGGACGGAAATCGACACCCAGAAGGTCGCGGACGGTGTTGTTGTACTCCGCCCGGTTTAAGCGGCGTAGTGTCACTTTGCCAGGATCGGCAAGCCGACAATCGCCAACGACAATGCCTTCGACGGCAGCAGAGAAACTCTCACGTTCTGCCTTTGTGGGCGCGGGCATGCCCTTTGGAGGCATGTGTAGGCTGCGAACATTCGAAACCGCCTTCAGCCACTGCTCCGATGCCTCTTTTAACTGGCTCTCGGACTTGTACTTCGTCAATGAGAGCCCCGCTACCGGGTCCTTATCACCGTGGCACGAACCACAATACTTTCCGACGAACGGCTTCACATTCTTGGCGTAAGTAAAAGTCTTAGGCTCCGCAGTTGGCTTGGACTTCTGTTTCGTTTGGGCCAAAGATGTGGCGCCGACGGCTAACACTGAGCACGTGGCAGCGATCCAAACTGTCCGTGACAGCGTGGTGAATTTAGACGGCCGAGAAATGTGTCCAGACATATCGAAACTTCAAGGCAGCGGGAAAGTCCAGTCTAACCCAGACGTGCTACTTATTACGTTAGAAAGGTGGCTGAATATCGCAGAATATTCACTGACGAATCGGAAAATCCTAATTTCTTTGGCGAATGCCGTGGGTTTCCAGCGTGATCAGTCCCGCCTTCAGCATTCCGCCTATGGCCCGCTTAAATGCGGCCTTACTGAGGCCCGTTTTGCGGCGGATTTCTTCCGGAGAAGCTTGGTCGGTTAACCCCAGCCAGCCCTCATTTCTTCGCAGCAGGGTGCGGAGCTTTTCAATAGAGTCTTCGTATCCGGCCGAACCGGTAGGACGGGGCACCAGCGAGACCCGGCCATCGCGAGTCCCCCCGATGAAACCCCGGAGCGGTCGACCTAACTCTAGTTGCGGATAGTCTTGCGTAACCCCAAGAAAACGCTTCTCCACCACCACGGCATATCCGTTATCTAGCCGCCGGTAAGGAACGGCGGAGACCATTTCTCCACCCTGGTACGGCGCGGGCTCGGTCAGTACTCGATCCACCATTGTCGTGCCGCAGAGTCTCTCGGAACGCTCATCTAGATAGACCGCTACCATCGTGGATTCGCCTTCTTGAAGACGACGAGACTGCACGCGATAGGGCACCAACAAATTCTTTGCGAGTCCCCAATCGGCGAAGGCCCCGGCGTCCGTGACGCCAGTAATGGTCATCCAACCGGCTTCCCCTAGAATCGCTTTTGGCTCGCGACGGGTGTAAATAGGGCGATCCTCGGAATCTAGGTACAGAAATACATCGATTTCGTCCCCCAAATTCAGACCCTCGCTTTCGTTTCGTGGAAGCAGGGTGGTGTGTTCTTCAGTTCCCAGTAGCACTCCGTGCGGGATGATTTTCACGACCATTTGCGTCGACCACTGCCCTAAACCCATGTGCTGAATGTACCTGCGTGGGTTCCATCGGGTATTCACGTGGCAAATGCTGATCGAACAAGTGCGAGAGGAATACCGGCGAAGATTCGGCGAAGCGCCGGAAGTGATCACTCGGGCCCCGGGCAGGGTGAACCTGATTGGCGAACATACCGACTACAGTGGTGGCTTCGTTTTCCCCATCGCAATCGACCGGATGACGTACGTGGCGGCGGGCCGGGTATCGGCGCGGTCGGTGGTTTTCTCCGTGGATCGTGGCGAGGGCTCCCCTTTTGACGCGGCGACGGTTGAGCCGGGAGACATGCGTAAGTGGACCAAATACGTCGCGGGCGTGGCTTGGGCCATGCGACAAACCGGCAAAGCTCCCGGCAACTTACGCGCGGTGGTGGGAACCGATATTCCGCTGGGCGGCGGCCTCAGCAGTAGTGCCGCGATTGAGCTGGCGTTCGCGGTGGCGTGGAACGAGATGTACGACCTCGGTCTCCAACCAGAAGAAATGGCCCCCATCGGGAGAGCTTGTGAAAATCAGTTTGTCGGCGCGAACACCGGCATCATGGACCAGATGGCGTCTGCCCTCGGCAAAGCGGGCCAGGCGATGTTTATCGATACGCGGGATGCGATCGTTCGGTATGCACCCGTTCCCGACGATTTGGCGGTCGCTATTTTGGATACGGGCGTACGCCACTCGCATGCGGGCGGAGAATATGGAGCCCGCCGTGCCGACGTTGAGGGAGCGGAGGCAAAGCTGGGGCGCAGCCTGCGCGATGCCACGTTATCCGACCTCGATCGAACGCAAGAGCCCCTCACCGTTTCGGAATATCGCCGCGCTCACCACGTGATCAGCGAAAATACTCGATCGCTCGCTTTCGCCCAGGCGCTTGATGCGGGGGATCGGGTCGCCATGGGGCGGCTCATGCGGGAAGCCCACCGCAGCATGCAAATGGACTTCGAGGCCAGCTGCCCCGAGCTGGACCACATGGCCGCTGCCGCCTGGCAAACGCCCGGGGTGGTTGGGGCCAGGGTTACGGGTGGAGGATTTGGCGGCGCCTGTGTGGCACTTGTCCAGAAAGATCAGGTGGAATCGGCATTACTGTCCATCTTGGCGCAATATAAGGAAACCTCCGGGAAGACCGGGGAAGCGATTCTCACCAGCGCCAGTGACGGTGCCCAACGGGTTAGCTGAAGATAATTCCGGGACAAAATTTGAACTCTTGGTTACTTTCGGGCTGGTTTCCCAGTAAAATGAACCCAGCCTGAGACTCGGGGGAGTGTAAGAAGGCGGTGTTGCAAGGAAATTTGCTTTGGAAATATCGTCTAACCCTGGAGCGTCAAATCGCATCATCCGTCTCACCAAACGAGAAGTGGAGGTCTTGAACCTTATCGGGCAAGGCTTTTCCAGCAAACATACGGCGGAGCGGCTGTATGTTTCCAAGCGCACGGTGGACTTTCACCTCGCCAATATCTACGAAAAGTTGAAGGTCACAAACCGAATGCAGGCGTACAATGTCGCCACCAACTTAGGCTTCATCCAAGACCCGGTCGACGATGATGAAATCGAAGTGGGGTAGCCGATGTTGTTTCCGGCCATCTGCGCACTCTGCGGTCGGATAGGTGAGCCAGCGATATGCGGTTACTGCCGTACGGATCTGGGACCCATCCGGCCTAACCTTCTGGATGCCTCGGGGCCCGTGGCCTACCGAGCAGTCTTATTCGACTACGAGGGGCGGGCCAAGCAGGCGGTACATCAACTGAAATATAACCGCCAAACCGTGTTGGGAGCACCGCTGTCCACCTTAATTGCGGAAGCGGTTGACCTGTACCAGCTAGAGTTTGATCTTGCCGTTCCAATACCGATCCACTATTTGCGCCGCTGCTTACGTGGATTTAACCAGGCCGAAATGTTGGCGGAGGGGCTGAACCCAGAGCGAGTTTTTCCGCACGCCCTTAAACGTGTTCGGTACACGAGACCGCAAGCCACCCTGTCTCGTGATCAACGGCTGGCAAACCTTACCAATGCGTTCCGTGCCCGGTCGTTCGTTCGCGGGCACCGGGTGTTACTCGTCGACGATGTCGCTACGACGGGTGGAACGGCCATTGCGGCCGCCGAAGCGCTCTTGAGCGCTGGGGCCGCCGGGGTAGGACTCATCGCGCTCGCCGGAAATCCATAGATTCCGCTATACCATTCGGGAAAGGGTTGCGACCGCGTGGCAAGCAATGCCTTCCTTTCTGCCCACAAACCCCATTCCTTCGTTGGTCGTGGCTTTGATGCTGACGCGGTCGATCGTTATGCCGATCTCCGTCGCGATGCGTTCCCGAATCGCTTCCGCCTTCGGCATTATCCGTGGCTTTTCGGCGATGACGGCGATATCCAAATGGACCAACTGCCAGCCTTGCTCTCGAACTCGCTCGACGGCAAATCGGAGGAATTGAATACTGGCCGCGTTGCGCCATTTGGGATCGGTGGGCGGGAAATGGCACCCAATATCCCCCATCGCGGCCGCGCCGAGGATCGCGTCAACCAGGGCATGAAGCACCACGTCTGCGTCGGAATGACCTTCGAGGCCAACTTCTCCGGCGAAGTGGAGTCCACCCAGCCACATTGGCCGGTCGGGATCGGTGGAGAATCGATGAACGTCGTAGCCTAATCCAGTCCGGAACTCGGGAACGATGCGTCCAGCATCTCGGGCATTTGGAGCAATGGCCGCTTCCGCCCGCGTCCAGTCGGCGGCGGTTGTAATTTTGAAATTCTCATCCGACCCGGGAATGGTCTCAACGGTCATCCCCGCCGCCTGTAGAACTTCCAGATCGTCGGTGTAGGTCCCGGCATTTTGAAGCGCCAGTCGGTACCGGGCAACATCCACCAATTGCGGCGTTTGCATGGCTACCAGGTGTTCCCGATCGATCACCGTGAGCGCGGGGATCTGGCGTACGGTGTCGGTCACCTTCACGGCGGGTGCGACGCCGTCCGCGCTCCCAAGTTTGTCGAGAAGACGATCGATCAGTGGAGCGGTTAAAAATGGCCGCGCGGCGTCGTGTATCAGCACGTGGGTAGCCGATGCGGGAATCCCTTCAAATCCCGCGGCTACGCTTTCGGCCCGCGACTCTCCCCCGAGTACCTGCCGGACATTCTGAAAGTGATCCTGGTTGTGCACACCATGAACAACCAGGACATCTTCAATCTGCGGATGACCGGCTAAGACGTCGTAGGACCATTTCCATACAGGTTTTCCCCCGAGTAGCTTGGTGACCTTATCTTCGCCGAAGCGAGTGCCGCGACCCGCCGCTAATAATATTGCGTAAATCTGAGGCATTCTTTACTGCCGGCGGATGGTCGATCGACGCGGCAGTTGTGCCGGGGCATCCTCCGTATTGATTTCGGCAAAGATCATCTTTCCGCGTTCCGTCTGGATGACTTGAGTCACCACCACCTCGGTTTCGCGTCCAATGAAGCTCTCGCCATTCTCCACCACGATCATGGTACCGTCCGGCAAATAGCCGATCCCCTGACCAATTTGGTTGCCCTCCCGGATGATTGTCGTCTTGATCGTCTCTTGCGGCAAGACATTTGTCCGTAACGCCAGCGCCAGATCGTTAAGGCTCAATACGCGCAAATGTTGGAGCGTCGCAACTTGATTCAGGTTGTAATCGTTGGTGACGATGTCGGCACCCAAGGCATTAGCCACCCGGACAATGCGGGAGTCCACCTCTTCACTGGCATCGGGAGCAAACCGGTCGTGAGTTCCTACCTCGACGTTAAACTCTGCCTGCATGCTTTTGAGCGTCTCTAGACCCTTGCGGCCGCGGGCCCGTCGCAGGGCATCGCTACTGTCCGCAATAAACTGAAGCTCTTCTAAAACGAACTGGGGCACGTAGAGTTGTCCGTCCAAGAATCCGCTTTTGGCAACATCATAGATTCGGCCGTCAATGATGACGTTCGTATCCAAGATTTTGATTCCGCTCCGTCGGTTGCGCCCTCGCCCCCGGTTCCACGGGAGAATATCGGCCATCGACTGCAGCGCGTAGATACAAAGCGATACCAACCCGATCGTGACGCCGAGCGTGATGATGATGCGCGCAATGGGTTCGAACGCCAGATTCTGAAATACCTGGAGAATGGGAACCGCCGCGACGATTCCGGCGAATGAGCCGGCGAAAAGCGTCACCTTATCTCCGGTCTCTAGCTCTTCCCATCGCAGGCCCAACCGCTCCATACCTTGGATAAATCGGTTGCCGACAATGGCTCCGACGAACACTCCCAGGACGGCCAGCGGAATCGCGGAGGGGCGAACATCAAATGCGGTGGGATTTGGGTTCTTAAAAAAGGTGGCGGCGATCCAAACGTAGGCGGCGGAGAGCACACTCGGGCCCCCCGTGGCCGTGATGGCCCCGAAAAGGGAGCAAAATACCAGCAAGATGACCAGTCCGCTGGCACTGCGGGCACCCCAAACAAATGGAGTCGATTTTCCCGATAGCCTCATTCTTTCATCCCTTTACCAAAGTCCCGCGCCCAAAAATTGCATATCGCCAGCCGCGAACTTCATCGCATCTGACTGCTAAGTACCTTAATCCGCGTCCCTTCCAAGAAAGGAAACGAAAAGGCCTTGTCTACATTACCGTCGCTCAACTTTAAATGTGCCGCACTAATCCGAAATTCTGGCAAAGTACTATCAATCCCAACCCAATTTTTGCCATCCCACGCCTCGCTCCATGCGTGATAGTAGAAAGCGCCGTCCGCAAAAACCATTCCGCCCACCAGCCGTGCGGGAATCTTGGCACTCCGTAGCAGAGTCGTCGTCAAAACGGCGTAGTCTCGACAAACCCCTTCCTTTCGATCCAGCACCTCTTCGGCATTACGCAGAACACCCATTCCGGCATTAGGAACCATGGTGGTCTGGACAAAGTCGTGAATCGCCCGCGCGGCACTGAGAAGCGTGGTCTTCCCTTTGGTTAGGCGAGCCGCGAGGTTCTGCATCCGGGGAGCGTCACTGGACAGCAGGAGTGACTGCTTTAAGAACCCTTCTTGGCCGTTTGCGGCCACCGGGTAGGGAGCATTTGACATCTCGGTTGGATGAATATCCACCTTGTAACCGTCGTCGGTTTTCGTAACGGTCTGATTTTCGTCGCTGGGAACCGCTTCCAAAGATCGACCCTGTACGAGCAGAGAAACCTTTCGCGTAGACCGCGGGGCATCAATTTCGCCCTCCGGTCGGATCAGGGTTGCGCTCGCCAGATCAACTGAGGTTCCGGCTGGCAGCGCTGCCAGAGCTTCCTGACGACCCAATGGCCGCATCTCAATCCCCATTCCGCTCGTGGCCTTGATGAAATCGCCCTTGGCGGTGAGGAACACCGTTGTCGTCATCCGGGGGTCCAGAATGTCGATAACGGTCGCGTTTACGGTGCCGTTGCTGGTTTCGATCGACTGTGGCTTGCTCACCACCACCTCATTGCGCACAAATGAGACCGTCATCGGGTCAAAAACGTAAACCACCTGGCGCGTGCCGACCGGTGAGTGACCGGCGATCAGCGAGGTCATCGGGTCGTCCACGATTTCTCCCTTTGGTTTCACCAAAATCGAGCGGGTCTTCTTGCCGACGTTTTCCACGTTGACCACCACGTCCTTTGCGCGAAACTGAGCTTCCACCGTCTGATTGAGGCCCGCACTGCTGACTTTAAACTTCATCCGTACGGGCTGCGAATTTTTCAACCATGTCGAACCGTCAATTCGCAGCTTCAGCGGAGTCCCAAGCAGCGCGGCATCCATCACGGTCAGGCTATCGCTGCGAAAGATTCCCGGGCCCTTCGTCGTATCCGCCGCCTGAAAACTGCGCGAATAGCCGATTCGTTGGTTCTGAATGTACAACCCCATGAACGTCTCGCCGGGGACGGGTTGGGCAAAAACCGGAGAAATAATCGAAAGGGTGAACAATGCACCGGAAAGTAGTTTCATAATGACGCGCCTGGGTTTTATACGCCTAAGTTTGAAGTGAGTTAGGCACTTCGCCGAGGTAATGCGAGGAATTGCACCACAAAAGGTGGAAAATTCGCGTAGAGTCAAGACGCGCCGAAGGGGCGCACAAAGTTCGTATGGCATCCAAACTCGTCATCGTTGAATCGCCCGCCAAGGCAAGAACCATTGGCAGTTACCTCGGAAGTGATTACGAGGTGATGGCGAGTGTCGGTCACATTCGCGACCTTGTCTCGGGAGCCAAGGAGCTGCCCGAGGCCGTTCGCAAGGAATGGTGGGCAGACTACGGGGTCGATGTAGATCATGGTTTTCGCCCTTACTACATCGTCTCGCCCGAGCGAGCCGAGCAAGTACGAAAACTCAAAGCGGCTCTGAAAGGAAAAACGGAACTGGTACTCGCGACTGACGAAGACCGGGAAGGAGAGGCCATCTCTTGGCACTTATTGCAGGTCCTCAATCCCCCGAAAAGCATGCCCGTCAAGCGGATTGCGTTTCACGAAATCACCAAGTCCGCAATTCTGGAAGCCATCGCCAACCCGCGTGATATTGACGAGAGCCTGGTGGAGGCCCAAGAAACGCGACGAATCCTCGATCGCCTCTACGGATACACGCTGTCGCCCGTGCTCTGGCGGACCGTCATGCGCAATTTGAGCGCCGGGCGAGTCCAGAGTCCGGCGGTGAAAATCATCGTTGACCGCGAGATTGCGCGCCGAAACTTTCATGCCGCCATCTATTGGGATCTCCGCGCCCAATTTGGCACCGATGGTCAATCATTCACCGCCGAGCTTCGGAAAGTGGACGATGTGAAAGTCGCGCTTGGCTCCGATTTTGCCGATGAAACCGGAGAACTGGTTGAAAGCCGGGCCGGAAAAGTCCGCTGGCTCAGCGAGTCCGATGCGGCCGCCATCGCTGCCGTCGCCCGCGCCGACAAACCGTACACGGTCACTTGGCTAGAGGAGAAGGAAGGGCAGGAGCGACCGTCCGCACCGTTCATGACCACGACGCTTCAGCAGGACGCCAACCGAAAACTCGGTTACGGTGCCGACCGCACGATGCGCATCGCTCAATCGCTCTACGAAGGTGTCGATTTAGGCGGCGAGCAGACCGGTTTGATCACCTACATGCGTACCGACAGCCTTACGTTGAGTGCCGATGCCCTGGGTTCAATCCGAAAATTCATATCCGAGCAGTTCCCGACCGCATTGCCCGACAAGCCGGTCAACTACGCGAACAAGGTGAAAAACGCGCAGGAAGCGCACGAAGCGATTCGTCCAACCGACGTCAATCGTCGTCCCCAAAATGTCGCCCGCTACCTTACCGACGACCAATTAAAGCTCTACACCCTCATCTGGCAACGAACCGTGGCCAGCCAAATGAAACCGGCCCGAGTGTTGCGAACCGAAGTGGAAGTGACGGTGAAAGCCGACGGAACGGTAGCGAGCTCACCCTATTCTTCCCTTGGATTTGTCGCCACCGGAAAGCAAATCCTGGAACCGAATTTCCTCCTCATTTATCAGGAAGGGAAAGACGATGACGATTCTTCGGAATCCGTGTTGCCGCGATTATCCGAAGGCAAAGTCGTCGACCTACTTTCTCTTAGCGAGTCACGCCACGAGACGAAACCGCCCGCTCGCTACACCGACGCGACGCTGATCAAGAAACTTGAGGAACAGGGAATTGGCCGTCCGAGCACTTACGCCAGCATCATCAAAGTCATTGAGGATCGCGGATATGTGCGAAAAGCCGGGAAAACCCTGGTTCCAACTTTCCGTGCGTTCTTGACGATGGAAGTGTTGGGAAATAACTTTGAAGAGTTGGTGGATCTCGGCTTCACCGCTCGCATGGATGAAGTTCTCGACGAAATCAGCGAAGGCACCGCGGATCGAGAGGCTTACCTGCAGGAGTTTTTCCTCGGAAAAACCGGACTCAAAACCCTGGTCGAACAGCGAAAGAGTGAGATTCCGTATCCGACGTTCATCGTCGGTTTGCACCCAGATACCGGCGAAGGCATCATCGCGCGGATGGGCAAGGACGGGTCTCCTTTCTTACAACTGGGCGATAGCACCAAGAAGCAGTACGCAAACATTCCGGATGACCTGGCTCCCGCCGATTTGACGACCGAAAAGGCCGTTGAACTGTTCAGCCAAAAGTCGGGACCGAGCGAGAGCATCGGCTTTGACCCAACCACCGGACGTCGGTTGTTGCTCAAGAACCGCCAAGGCTTCTATTTGGAAGTGGAACGAACGCCGGAAGAGATCGAAGCCAAGGTCAAACCCACTTGGGTTTCGCTCCCGCCCGGAGAGGATCCGTACGGATATTCGCCCGAAGAAATCATCTTCCTCTGTTCGCTTCCTCGGGAGGTGGGCATCGATCCAGACTCTGGAAACCGGATCGACTACCGCATCGGCAAATTTGGCGCCTACATTGAGTGCGGAACGGAACGGCGGACGGTTGCCGCGTGGCGAGACGGAATTACGATGACGGTGGAGGAGGCGAAAGCCTTGCTTGCCGCCCCGCGAGGGCGTCCTGTCCGGCAGGCCGCCGCCCCGCTCGCGCAGTTCGAGCACGAGGGCACAACGATCCGTATTCTGAGCGGTCGGTTTGGACCGTATGTTACGGATGGCGAAACCAATGTCACCATTCCACGCGGAACTCAGCCCACCGATGTGACGGTGGAGCAGGCGCTGGAACTCTTAGCTCGACGCCGCGAAGCCGCTCCGTCTACCCGCGTCAAGAAAAAAGCTCCGGCCAGAAAGGCGGCGGCAAAGCCAAGCGCAGCCAAGTCCACCCCGGCTAAAAAGCCCGCCGCCAAGAAAACGACCACGAAGAAGCCAAAGTGATCCGTGACTGAAATCGTTGCACATAATTCCGCCGCCTACCAAGCGGCGGTGGACCTTCGCCGTCGGGTGCTGAGAATTCCGCTTGGTTTGGATTTCGATGAACTGGAATTAGCGCAGGAAGCTTCGCAAGTTCACTTTGTATCCTTTGCCGAGGGAGCCGTGATTGCGTGTTTAACGCTGGTACCGAATGGGGAAACGGTGAAAATGCGGCAGGTCGCCGTAGCCCCGGAGGTGCAAGGGCAGGGCAAGGGACGTACTCTGGTGGAGTACTCGGAAGCGTGGGCCGCCGAACAAGGTTACGCCGAGATCAATCTGCACGCTCGCGAGTCCGCCATTCCGTTTTACTCGGCCCTTGGGTACCAGATTACAAGCGATTCCTTTGAGGAAGTGGGATTGCCGCATCGGGCCATGCGGAAGCTCCTCCGGACTTCATAATGAACCCATGAAACGCAGTGGATGGATTCTCGCCGCACTACTTGTCGGTTGTAGTGGAGCCGGTTCGGAAGCCGATGCCAAGGCGAAAATGCTCGGAATTTCGGTGTACCCCGGGGCAACCGAAGCGAAGCCATCCGATAAGCCTGCGGCTGCAACCGCACCCGATGAGAAAAACGTCCGGCTATTCCTGGAAAGCAAGGATCCCGCCGACAAAGTCGCGCAGTATTACGCGAAGGAAACCGGAATTACTTCCCAGACCGATGGAAACGGATTCTCGCTGATGGGCAAGTCAAAATCGGGAGCGTTCCTTATTATCGGCGTCGAATCGGTTCCGTCCGGCAGCAAAATCACCGCCACCGGCTTGGTGGCAAAGTAGTCGATCCCACAAGTATCTCGATCGCGGTGAATTCGCTGCCTTAGCTTGGAAACGGAAACGTCGCGGATGCATCCTGAATGGATAAATGCCTGAATCGCTTGCTCACTCCAGGCGAGAATCGATTCATCACTCCCCGAACGTATCCCGGCCGCTTTCTCCCGGTACCCTAATGGGCGAGAATGGCAGACAGATACGAACCGAGTACGTTTGAGGCGACGTGGAGGCAGCGATGGGCAGAAAATGATCTGTTTGCCACTACCGAAGATCCGGATAAGCCGAAATTTTACGGGCTCGATTTCTTTCCGTTCCCCAGTGGCGCCGGACTGAGTGTTGGTCACTGCCGCAACTACATTCCCACCGATGTTATCTGCCGGATGAAGCGGATGCAGGGCTATAACGTCCTGCATCCTATGGGTTTCGACGCCTTTGGCCTGCCCGCCGAAAACGAAGCCATCAAGCGCCAATCTCACCCGGAACCGATGATTGAGCGGTATGCCGCCCGGTACCAGGAGCAGATGGAACTGGTAGGCGTCTCCTACGACTGGAGCCGATCCTTCAAATCCAGTGATCCCAGCTACTACCAGTGGACTCAGTGGATTTTTGAGATTCTCTATCGCCGTGGCTTGGCCTACCGAAAAGACGCGACAGTAAATTGGGACCCGGTCGACAAGACGGTCTTGGCCGATGAAGAGGTCATTGCAGGTCGCGCCGAGCGATCCGGTGCGTTGGTCGAAAAGAAATTCATCCCGCAATGGTTTTTCCGCATCACCGAATACGCGCAGCGACTGATCGATGACCTCAACGAACTCGATTGGCCGGAGGGCATCAAAAACCAACAGCGCAATTGGATTGGACGCAGTGAGGGCGTCGAATTTACGATCAAGGTGGCAGACGGAGCGGGAGTCACGTTCGACGTCTTCACCACTCGCATCGACACCATCTTCGGCATGACATTCTGCGTGCTCGCGCCAGAGCACCCCGCCATCGCCAAGCTGCCGATCTCCGCTGAAGACCGCGTCCGGGTTTCTGAATATCAAGATCAGGCGCGTTCCCTGTCGGATATTGACCGCACCGCAGAGGGCCGTGAGAAAACCGGATGCTTCACCGGGGCGTACGCCATCAATCCGGCCAACGGAAAATCCGTTCCCATCTACATCGCCGACTACGTCCTGGCAACCTACGGCACCGGGGCCATCATGGCCGTACCCGGTCACGACGAGCGCGACTATGAATTTGCCACCAAATTTGGCATCGATATCATTCCGGTCATCAAGCCCGCTACTGGCGAAGAAGTCCCGCTTCCGTTCGTGAGCAAAGACGGCATTCTGCTGAACTCGGGTGAATACGATGGCATTACCGTAGAGGAAGCCAAACTCGTTCTCGGTGTCTGGATCGAAGCCCTCGGTATCGGCAAGCGGAAGATTCAATACAAACTGCGCGACTGGCTTATTTCTCGCCAGCGCTATTGGGGTTGTCCCATTCCGATCATCTACGACAAGGATGGTCACGAGCACTTAGTGCCCGAATCGGCCTTGCCCGTGGAACTGCCTTGGGTAGAAAACTACGAGCCATCGGGGGATGGCACCGGTCCGCTTGCTCGAATAGACGAATTCGTGAACGTTACCGATCCGGACGGTCGACTCGGTCGCCGGGAGACCGATACCATGGGGGGCTTTGCCTGTTCCAGTTGGTATTTCCTTCGGTTTTGCGATCCCGGAAACTTTGAAAAAGGGTGGGATGCCGAAAAGGCGGCGTACTGGATGCCGGTGGATTGTTACGTCGGCGGAGCCGAGCATGCGGTCATGCATCTTTTGTATGCGCGATTCTGGATGAAAGTCTTGTTTGATGAGGGGCTTGTTACGGTCAAAGAACCGTTTGCTCGCCTTCAAAACCAGGGCCAGGTTCTCGCCCGAACGCCTTACCGGCAACCTCGCGAAGGCGAACGTCTGGGGGTCGGAGAAGATGGAATTCTCGTTTCCTTCGCCGAAGCCGCGGAATTGCCTCCCGAAGAACTGACTTGGCGGTGGGCGCGCATGTCCAAGTCCAAAGGCAACGTTGTCACTCCGGATGAGATGGTGGAGCAGCACGGAGCCGATGCGCTGCGGTTGTATCTGCTCTTCAAGGCTCCGTTCAATGCGGACATTGAGTGGGAAACCAAAGGGGTCGAGGACATGGCTAAGTTCCTCAGCCGCATTTTCCGGCTGGTGGACAACTTGCGTGCCTACTACGAACCGAATTGGCGTGATCTTCTCGCTTTCTCGGAAATCGGAGATGCGGGCAAAGCGATGCGCCGATTGACGCATCAAACGATCCGCAACTGCACCGACGACATCGACAAGTTCAGCTTTAACACATACGTCAGCTGGTTGATGAAGTACGTGAACGGCCTGAACGACGGCCGGCAAGACCCGGACCCGCTCGCCGCCTCCGAAGCGCTCGAGACCCTGATTTTGCTCCTATCACCCGGGGCGCCGCACTCGGCCGACGAGTTGTACGCCAGCCTCGGAAAGGAAGGTTTCACCTTTGTCGCGGAGTGGCCAACATTCGATCCGGAACTGGGCAAGGAAGACACCGTGACGATCGCGGTCCAAATCAACGGCAAGTTGCGGGACACATTCCAAGCCCCGGCAGATGCCAGCAACGAATCTCTCGAAGAATCTGCCCGGGCTCTCGAAAAGGTCCAGAGCAATCTGGAAGGAAAGACCGTAAAGAAAGTCGTCGTTATTCCCGGTAAATTGGTGAATATTGTCGCAGTCTGAGCCTCAGCCCGTGGTTGCCCGAAAAATCCCCGCCGGACTTATTCCGGTGTTCGTATTTCTTGGCATGGCACTGGTGCTCTTCTTGAGCAATCAAAGAATGCCCGGAGCCCAGGGACGCCCATTGATCGCATCGGCTCAGGAATACAAGGAGTTCTCGGACGACGCTCTGACGCTTTCCAAAGATGCTCTCATTAAGTGGGATCGGGGAGAAACCCTCTCGGGTACCGATAAGGAAAACCTGGAGAAGGCGATGCTGAAATACGATTCGATGAACGACTACAATCCGTCGCTCTTTGAACCGGTGTTTTCCAGCGGGAAGATTGCCACGGCGCTTGGCCGTACCGACACCGCCGACATCCGTATTCAACAGGCGATCTTGAATGGAGAAGAAGCCCGTCGCCGCGCCAAAGTTGAAAATGACGTGAAGAAGATTCTCAATACCGAGCTTGCCCTCGCCGACGCCCACTACGTAAATAGCCGCATCAAATTTGCTCAGGGCAATTTTGCCGAAGCCCTGTCCGAAGCCAAAATCGCGGTTCGCGTCGCGCAGACGGCCCCCGTCTATTGGTGGGCCGTTGGTTCGGCCGCCCTGCAGGTCGGTGATATGGTCGTGGCGAAAGGTGCGGCCGGAAATGCGTATCGTCTAGATCCCACGATGCCATCCGCGATTGGGCTCATGAAACTGATCGGTCGTTAGAACCCGTCCTACTTCCAAATTCCACCCATGGATCCCCTTAAAATTGTTCCCGCTCCCAAAGTCGTGGCCAACAATGGCTCGATGGCACCGAACCCGTCGGCGGAACCCGAGCCAGTCCGTGAACATGCGATCGAAACTCCGCTAGATCCCGCGATCCAGGCCGAAGTCGCCCGGTTGCGGAAGGAATTGTTTGCAACGGACGACACCGTAGTCCAGGCCGCCATCGAGGGAAGGCTGGCCCAACTTGGAGCATTACCCAACCCGGTAAACGACCACGCCAGCAACGAGCCGTTACCGCCCCTCCCCACGCGGGCCGAGCTGGAGGCGGCGGAAAAGCTGATCCGCGAAGCCAGAGTCGAAAAGATGCGGGGTTCTCCCCAAAAGGCACTGGCGATGGTGAAGCAAGCGGCCGAAGCTGCACCCGGCGCTGCGATTGTTCAAGAAGCCCTCGGCGATGATCTGGCGGATCGTTCGCAGTTAGGCGAAGCCCTTAAAGCGTACCGAATGGCGCTTCGACTGGATCCCAGCAATGTTGGCGTGGAAAGAAAGCACGCGGCGCTGGTTGCCCGAACCAGCGGGTTAGGCTCGGTTGAGGATCAACTGCGGGCATCGCTGTCCGATTCTTTTCTTCCCGATTCATCCGACGCGATGGCCGGCGGCCTTGCCAGTGTGCTTTTTACGGCCATTCTTCCCGGGTTAGGGCACATTCTGGTCGGAAAAATCGTGTTTGGAGCCATGCTGCTCGGCAGCTGGATCATTGGCGGCATTTGGCTAACGATCATGAAGTCCGAAATTCCCAAAATCTTCGCTCGCGGTCAGCAAGTGAACGGGATGGTCTTCGTTCCGATCGCCATTATGGCCCTCACCTGGCTGGTTGCTGTACAGAGCATGACCAGCCAGACCAAGCGTCGATCTCGGCGAACGGTTGACCGACCGTTGCCGCCGGTCGATATGAAATTCGACTAGCGGCTAGTCGGACGCCGCTTCCGCCGCCGTTGCGGCGACCACGTTGGCGGCTTTTGCGGCTTGTCGGCGATGCTTAATGGTTTCAAACAGCACCGGAAGCGCGGTGACTAAGAACATCGCCAACATGGCCAGTTCAAAGTTCGCTTTCACCCAAGGAATCCCGCCGAAGAAATATCCGGCGCCGACGCAAATCCAAACCCAGATAACGGCACCCAGGGCGCTAAAACCCACAAATTTCTTGTACGTCATCGCTCCCATACCCGCCACGAACGGGGCGAAGGTACGGATGACCGGAATCCAACGGGCGATGATGACTGCCTTTCCGCCGTGCTTTTCAAAAAACTCCTGCGTCTTTACCAAATTATTTGGGTTTAAGAGCTTCGAATTTGGGTTCTTGAATATTCGAGGGCCGAGTCGACGGCCTAAGAAGTAATTCACCGAGTCTCCGCAAAGCGGAGCCAACGTGAGAACCGTGAGTAGGACCCAAATGTTGAACCCTGGCTTTCCAGCTGGCTGGTTCGCGAAAATCCCGGCTGCAAACAATAGAGTGTCGCCCGGTAAGAACGGCATGATGACCAATCCAGTCTCGCAAAACAGGATTAAAAAGAGGATCGCATAGGCCCAAGGCCCATATTGATGGATTAATCCTCCGATCTGGTCGTCTAAGTGGCGTATCGCATGAAGCAGCTGCATAGGTTTTCCGGACTCGAAACTCAGTTTCGGTAACCGATGGGGCGGTAGGTGAGGATACTGGATTTAACGCCGACGGGGAATACTCTAGGCTGAAAGTTGGGCAATTGGGCAGAAAAGCCTATTTGCGAGAGATTACGAAAGATGAATATCAAATGGATTCAAACGGTGAGCCTCGGCTCTGCATTACTCGCGGTGAGCGTGGTATCAGCCTCCGACATTCAGGTCACCGTCGATGGGATCCCGGTGAAGTTTGGCTTGGCCAAACCGCTGAGCAGCCAAGGTCGGATCTTGGTGCCTTTGCGCGGTGTCTTCGAACATCTGGGAGCGTACGTGCAATGGAACCCGGCGACCCGGACGATCGATGCTCAGAAAGACACAACCCAGGTGAAGTTGATCATTGGCAATAACTACGCCACCGTCAATGGAACCGAGGTAAAGCTCGACACCCCGCCGCAGATCGTGAATGGCGGCACGATGGTGCCCCTTCGGTTCCTCAGCGAAAGCCTTGGTGCCAACGTGAATTGGAAAGCCGAAGAGCGCCTGGTGGCCATTTCCACCAACGGCGACCCATCTGATCAAAACATCAATTCGCGAGATCCGGAAAACCCGCGCAACCCCAATCACAACCAAGATGGAACGCCAAAAGTTGAGCGAGTGATCGATGCGTTCACTGTCATTCCGGTCACTCTCCGCTCCGACCTGAGCAGCATTCGCAACCGAAAGGGCGATACGTTTAGCGCCACGGTGGACACGAAAGGGCAGGATGACTACGCTGGCATTCCGGAAGGGAGCCGCTTGCAAGGAGTTGTCGTTCAGGCTAAGCCTCAAGAAGGCAAAGATCCGGGAACGCTAGAACTTGCGTTCGACACCCTGATCCTGCCGAACGGCAAGAAATTCCACATCGATGGCACCACGTACAGCCTGGATAGCAAGGAATTGGAGAAGAATGACGATGGGATTCTGATCGCTAAGAACAAGCAGCAGAATAACCGTGCCGCTTACGCTGGTTACGGAGCGGGTGCTGGCATTTTGGTCGGCCTGCTGGATAATGGCAAGCTCGATCTCGGCAAGGCTCTAATTGGTGGCCTCCTTGGCCTCGCGGTCGGCAGCGCCGAAAAAGGAAAGCAAAACCCGACCGATGTTAAGTTAGTAAAGGGTTCCGTAATGGGTGTCCGACTCAATGAGTCGGTCGCGATCCGTCTTTAATTCCCACTTCGGTTGATAGCAAAAGCCGCTCGGTTCGCCTTGGAACCGAGCGGCTTTTTTCGACATTGCGAAGGTTACTTTTGCTCAGACTTGGGCTCAATGAGGCGCGGGGTGATCATGATCACCACTTCCGTCCGTTGCTTCACCTGACGCGAACTGCGGAAAACCGTCCCCACCAACGGGATGTCCCCCAGCAAAGGAATCTTCGTGCTGACCTTACTTTCGATGTCTCGGATAAGTCCGCCCAGCACGATCGTTTGACCCGGCTCCACGCGAACGTAGGTGTCGGCCCGTCGCACCGTCGTGGCGGGATTGCCGCCGACCGGTGCCGCCGCGTCGCTTACTTCCGGCTGCAGGTGCAAGTTAAGCGCTCCCGAATCTTCCACGAAGCCCGTAAGCTTCAGGGTGATACCGGTGTTAATACGCTGCAACTGAATGTTCGTATTGGTGGTGGACCCAGTGACGATGGAGAAGTACGTCTCGCTGCCGATCGTGATGCTGGCTTCTCGCCCTTCGGCCGCCAGGATGGACGGATTCGCCCGGAGAGACGCCTTGTTCTCACTAATCAATGCCTTGATATTGACGATGTCATCGGCGGTCGCCGTGGCGTAAGAAATGCCCATATCGGCACCCACGCCAAAGTGCTTCCAGTTCCAAGAGAATCCCGTCTCCTTACCCTGCTCTTCTTTGATCTCCGTAACCAAAGCTTCCACAACAAACTGACGGCGTCGGCCATCCGCGGCTTCAAGCGCTGCCCAAATTGTCGACATCATTTTGTCGGGTGCGGTGATCGAAATCAGATTCGCCGACTTATCAAGATTCGCAAAGGGAGCATAACTTCTGGCGAGAAGCCCGTAAAGACTTTCGGCGGGTTGAGTTCGTGGGACATAAATCCGAGTCTTAGCGAACTCACTGAACATGGGGGCATCGGGAGAAGGAGTAGAAACCAAGTAGAGGTCGCCCTTCTTTTTCCACAGCAGACCCGCCACATAAGAAAGCTTTTCCAGTGCCACCTCGACGGTGTCGTCTTTGAACTCGATGGAAATCTCGTTCGACTTCACCGACGAGTCGGCAAGGATCGAAACTCCCGTGACGTTTGAGATTTCGGACAGGATGGACTTCACGTCCTGGTCGGTGAATACGTTTGTTACTTTCCCGCCGGTGGCTTGCGGAGCCGGTGGCGGGGTGGTTGGGGCAGGTGCCGGGGTGGCAGGTGGAGGTGTGACCGGGGGTGTCGTAACGGGCGGTTTGGTTTGGGCGTAAGCCCAAACCGTGCAGAATACTAAACTAATCAGCCCCGCGGTCCGAAACCATCGGTTCAATTCTTCCCCTTGGCTGCGGACTTAGTGGCCGGAACGCTTACCGGTACTCGAATCCTTCCAAAGTTCTGCTCACCGAATTGGTAAGCAATCTCCACCACATACTCTCCGGCTTTCAGACCCGCCGGCAGCATCACCGAGTTGGCGATCGTCTTGCCCGGCAGAATTCCACCGTCACCCACTTCGGGAACCGCTAGCCGCGCCACCAGTCGAACACCATCGGCCAGAACCGTTGCGTTCGCTTCGGGTCGCAGGGCCACGTTGCCAGAGTTGGTGACTTTGTACTTGATGGCGATGGTTCGTGATCCGTCCTTAACCGGTGTCGGCTCGATCACTTCCAGGTTCGGTTGCTCAGTTTTCGGTACGGAAACCGTAGCGAACACGGCATCGGCAAGCGAACTGCCGTTTTGCGCTTCCTTCACCGAAAGGCCGAACCAGAGGTCGCCCTTCGCTTCTTTCGGAACCATCATTCGAACTCGGGCGGTGGCCGATTGCCCCGGCTGGATGCGTGAAATTTCCCCTGAAATCTCTACATTTAGGCCAAAGGGCAATCCGCCGTCTCCAATCCCGATCGATCCGTTGGTGCCTTGCTCAATCGAGACTGGCTTCATGTCCAACGAGATTTCGTGGTTCGAATTGTTCGTGATTTTTACGACCGAGGTGCGCTGTCCACCGGCCGGGATCGCTAGGTTGAGGGAACTGGGCTCCATCGTGATCGGAGTCGTCTCTAGCTGAGCAACCTCCGACGCCAGCTTAGGAACCCCCTTGGTGATGACGACATCGCTGGACACCAAAGGCAGGGAACGGATGCCGAGGAACGTCTTAAAATCGAGCTTGTACCGACCGTCTGCCACGTTGGGAATCACAAAGTTCAGTTCCCGCTTGGAATGCGGCATGAAGTTTCGATCTTCCACCGAGAAATCGGCGACAACTCGGTTGGTGTCGGCCCGACGGAGCGTGCCCGATGCGCCAATCACGCTAAAGCCGTCACTATCGTTTGTTAGCGGCAGGATTGCCGACATCGTCGTACTTCGCGACTTCGGGTCAACGCGGCGCATAAGGGGCGAACCGACCTTTACGACTGGCTTAGGATTCTTGCCCACGATGAAAACGATCGGGATCTCGTATACGACCAGAGATTTGGTGAGGGAGCCATTGGGGCGCGGGGTGAACTTGAGCATGCACCAGTACGGTCCTTCGGTTCCGCGGGGAATCTCCACCTGGAGCCGCACTTCCTGACGTTGGCCAGGGGTAATGGTAACCGTGTTCGTTTTCGACTTGAACCAGTTGCTGCAATCGTGCGGATGATCCGTGCCGTAAATGGTTCGGTAGGTCCAGTCCTCGACCGTGAAAGGTTGGATATTTGCCTCTGCGATTTCGGTATTTTGCCCCGGATTTTCGGCGATAAAGACGACTTCTGCTTTTCTGCCGGCGGTACTCGAGAGTCGCTGGATGAGGGGGGAAACTAGGATTCCACCGATGGCGGAGCGCGCCGGATCTTGGGCTGCTGCTTGGCCTTGCTTGGCGGTGTTCTTGTTTCCGATGATGGTTCTGCTTCGCGTCGTTTTGGGCGAAGGCTGCAGTGAATATAAGACTTGTAGCGAGGATGGGGATGATTTTTTCATGGCAGGGGAACTCATGATTTGGAGGCGGTAGGGTGGCCCGCAAATTTTGCGGGCCAGTGCTTGTCGGTTTCTTAGCGGTTTGTATCCGCGTTTTGGATTAGTTTCGGATGACCTTGATGAGGCCTACGTTCTCGTAGGTTCCCGGGCCGACTTCCGGCTTGATCGAGATCTTTCGACCGAAGTCCAGGCGAAGGAGACCGCCGGTGTAGCCCACTTCGAAGTTGGGGCCGCTCGGGTTGAACATGCCGTTCAGGTCAGCGATGTCGATCATGCCGCTGTCGTAGAGATCCTTACCGTTCTGGTCGTTCACGAACTTCAGCTGGCCCTGGAGATCCACGGCCTGAGCGCCGGTCTTGGTACCGGAAGTCTTAACCGGAGCGGCGAACTGCTCCAGGTCGAGGGTCAGGGTTTCGTTGTGGAAGAACTTGATCGATTCGACCTTCGTGTCGACGCCCGTTCCCCATCCGTCTACCGTCCACTCGGCGCCGAGGTTGCCGGTGATGTAGAGGTAAGGGTTGACCTTGATGAGCGTTCGGACCTTCAGGTCCACGTCGCCCGAAGCCGAGTAGTCGCTGCTAATGGTGTCGGTGCTCTTGTAGGAGAAGGAGCGGCCGGTGACCTGGGCGTTAGCGGCGATGGCCAAAGCGGAAAGTCCGGCAACGGTGAGAATTCGTGAGATCATTTTCATTTTGTTTTCCAGTTTCTTTTGAGAGCTCTACGCTCTCTCTCTCGAGAACAGGAATAGTGTGCGGTAGCCCCCCATCCATCTTCCAGCCGCTACTTCGGGGGCGTCTATGCAAGGTGGCATGACTGCCGCACCCTAGATACACCACGTAAAACTACTGGGTACAAAAGTGTCGGTACAAATACGCGGACAATCGGTCGGCTAGTTCAAGCTCACCGTATTCTGCCGACCAAGCCGCTGCCAGTTCCGGCGTCACCAAGTCAGCCGTATTCGGCTTGTGATGCCGAGCATGGTGCGCTCGGGAAAATCCGACCACCAAGCAACTCGGCGCAACAATATCTTCGGGATTCAGAAGGTGAGTGGGGCCGTAGGCCAGATAGATCAGGTCCGCCGGGTAAGAAAGCCATTCTGCAATATCTCCCTCCTCCCACTGTATGGACGAACCCGGGGCATATCGCTCCTGCAAGCGCTTACCGCGCTCGATCGCATCGGGCAGATGGTCGACGGCGATGACGTTCCAACCGTTCGCCGCCAGCCAAACCGCATCTCGTCCCTGACCGCAACCCAGATCGACGACGGACCCGGATTTAGAGCTTGACGTGACTATGCGGGCTAGTACAGGATTTACTGTCCACAGACGTTTTCCCCCATCGCCGGTTTCAAGCCGCGTGATCTCGTAATCTTTCTCAAGCCAAGGTGGCGGCAACCCCACCACTCCCAGCGGCGAACCCCGAGGCGGTAACTCGTGGCGCCGTGTCTCCAGGTCTGGCCATTCATCGAGGATTAGCACCCGCGAGAGCGGCAACCGATCCACCATTACCAGCCGAGGTCTTTACGAAGGGCTTCGGTTAGCACGGCGGCCATCTTGGTATGGGTTTTCACATTTGGATGCCAGTCCGATCCGATGCCATCTTCCATCCGTTGCGGGTCAAAATCGATCCGCTTCACCCTTGGATCGGCAATTCGAGCCACCATTCGATCGAGATATCCTTTCACCGTCGAAAGCGCGTTATTGCCGGGCGGGTACGAGTCCGTCATCATGCTTCCCGTTGCGCAGTAGATGAATGCTTTCGGAGCTCTGGCACGTAATTTCCCTATGAATGCGGAGTAGGCCGCGGTCCAAGATTTCTCATCCGGGTTGCCTTTTCCGAAGTCATTGGTTGCCAGATTAATCAGGATCGCTTGCGGAGCTTCCTCCTTGAAATTCCACTTTGTGGTTGGTTCCGTGGGGATCGCTAGGTCGTAAATTTCGGGAATCGTGTTGTCGAGGGCCATTTTTCGCCCCGACCAAGCGTGGATCCACGTCTCGGCTCCCACCGCCCGTCCGGCGATGCTGCCGTAAGTTTGGTAGGCATCTTCAGTATCGGTTGCAAAATGCTCGTTCTGGTTCGCCCCCAAATTTCCGTAACCGCAGCTGATCGAATCGCCGATAATCTCGAGACGGCGTTTTGGCGCGTCGGGGCGGGCGAAGCGATCTGCCCGAAACTCCTTCCATGTGATCACCCCCACGAAAGGTTCGGTTTTCTTGATAAGGCGGACGCGATGCCAACCGGTGCGTGTCGTTTTTGGCAATGAAATCGTGAACGTGCCGTCACCCTTCACATGCCACGTAACCACCGGTTGTCCGTCGACTTCTACCTGCACATAGTTGTCTCCCGGGCTCGCCAGAGTTGCCTGTAGCTTTTCGCCGGACACCTTCAGCTCGACTCCCGTGGCGGACCAGGACGACCGCGCCGCCCCGGCGGTCAAATCAACGCGACCGATATAGCAGACCGAATCTCCGGCAGAAACTTGGAGCGTCGTCGCCAAAAGGGCGGGAATAATCGAAACCGAAACCATCATTGACTATCGTATCCCGATCTCATCTTCGCGCCTGCCGATTGAAGCGAAATTAGGAAGAGAATGTCAGGAATCTATTGGGGTAATCCGGCGTTCAAATCAGTAGTTATGTATGCCGCCGTCTGATCGCCCAATTTTTCATGACCCCGCCGGGGTACGAGCTCGGTGGCTACGAAATATATCCCGCATCCTGCTGGCAGTTTGCAGCATTGGCCTAGGTTTCTTTCTTCTAAGCCTGCTGGCAATCCCCCAGTTACCGCGGCTTTCACGGCTCTCCGGCCAGGGACACCTGCTTCCAATTCCCAACGGGAAGCATCGCTCCCAGAGTGCATTGCTGGCCGAGATTCGGCGTGATACGGGCCACCGGCCGGTTCCGACGCCGACTACTGACGTGGTCGCGGGCTTTTACACGCCCTGGCAATCTACTTCTTTGCCATCGCTGCGAGCAAACGCTCATCGGCTCACTCACGTCATGCCGCAATGGCTGCACATTCGGCCCGATGGAACGTTTGATGACGCCGATTCAGACACCCGATCTATCCCAAATAATCTGGATATCTACCGGATTGCCCATCAAAATCGGCTGAAAATTTATCCCATCCTGGACAACTCGAAGGATGGCAAGTTCTATC
>Ga0209188_1000640_pt1 | contig 32670 bp, 22 predicted proteins | sample C_130625_EF_Meta_FD_187307 | JGI IMG/M metagenome (GOLD analysis project Ga0209188, IMG submission 187307) | Freshwater microbial communities from Lake Croche, Canada to study carbon cycling - C_130625_EF_MetaG (SPAdes) (version 2) | ecosystem: Environmental > Aquatic > Freshwater > Lake...
CAACCAATTGGATTTTCTTGCCCAATTTTTGAGTAATGTCCGCCCATCCATCCCAGTCGCTTTCATGCATACCATCCTCAATCGATACGATTGGAAATTGATCAGCCAAGTTACCAAGGTAGTCTGAAAATTCGCTTGAAGAAAGTTGCAAGCCCTCGCCCGCCAAGTGATACTTACCATCTTTATAGAATTCACTAGCAGCGCAATCCAAAGCTAGCAAGACATCTTCACCAGCTTGGTAGCCAGCACCTTCAATTGCCTTCATAATGGTTTGTAAGCACTCTTGATTGCTCTTGAAATTAGGTGCAAAGCCACCCTCATCTCCAACAGTGGTTGGCATGCCTTGGGCACCCAGAATCTTTTTCAACTCATGAAAGATTTCAGCGCCACAGCGAAGTGCCTCACGGAAGCTTTGAGCCCCCACTGGCATCACCATAAATTCTTGTATATCTAAGCTGTTATTTGCGTGAGCACCGCCATTGACAATATTCATCATGGGGACCGGCAATTGCATACCGCCAGATCCACCAAAGTAACGATACAAAGGCAAGCCAGCTTCTTCTGCAGCAGCCCGCGCTACTGCCATAGAAACAGCCAAGGTTGCATTAGCACCTAAGCGCGCTTTGTTATGTGTCCCGTCTAGTTCGATCAAGGTGTGATCAAGGAATGCTTGTTCGCTAGCATCAAGACCTAGGATAGATTCAGCAATCTCAATATTAATATTTTGTACAGCCTTGAGAACGCCCTTACCCAAGTAACGCGCTTGATCCCCGTCACGTAGCTCAATCGCTTCCCGCGAACCAGTTGATGCACCTGAAGGCACTGCAGCTCGCCCCATCACACCCGATTCAAGCAAGACATCGCATTCCACTGTGGGGTTGCCGCGTGAATCTAAAACTTCTCTACCGATGATGTCAACAATGGCGCTCATGCACCTTCTCCTAAATTAAATGAATATGGGGTGTTATTTAAAGCTGTCTTCTAAAAATGATCCAGGCTTCTTCACAACAGAGTCAATTGCTACTAAAGACTCAAGTAATTCTTTCATGCGATTCAATGGCACAGCATTTGGGCCATCAGAAAGTGCTTTGGCTGGATCCGGGTGCGTCTCCATAAATAAACCACTGATGCCTACTGCAACAGCAGCACGTGCTAGAACGGGAACAAATTCGCGTTGGCCGCCACTGGTATTGCCTTGGCCACCAGGAAGTTGCACTGAATGCGTCGCATCAAACACAACTGGTGCTTTTGCTTCACGCAAAATAGCCAAACTACGCATATCAGAAACTAAGTTGTTGTAGCCAAATGAAGCGCCGCGCTCACAAACCATAAATTGATCTGGCAGATTGACTTCCTTGGCTGCTGCACGTGCTTTATCGATCACGTTAAGCATTTCATGGGGGGATAAAAATTGCCCCTTCTTGAAATTCACTGGCTTGCCACTTTGAGCGCAAGCGTGTATGAAATCCGTTTGCCTGCACAAGAAAGCTGGAGTCTGAAGCACATCCACTACTTTAGATACGGGCTCAATTTCACTAATGTCATGGATGTCGGTCAAGACCGGCACACCGATCTCGCGCTTCACCCGTGTCAGAATCTCCAAACCCTTTTCCATGCCCAAGCCACGGAAAGAAGTTCCAGAGGAGCGATTGGCTTTATCAAAAGAAGACTTATAGATAAATGGAATACCCAGTGCAGCGGTAATCTCTTTAAGCTCACCTGCGATATCCAAGGCAGACTGCTCAGACTCAATGACGCAAGGACCCGCAATCAAAAAGAAGCGATGGTCTAAGCCAACATCAAAACCACATAACTTAAATGCACTCAAGTGTTTCTCCTAGGCAGCTTGTTTTTGAGTTACGGCTTGATGAACTAATGACGCCTCAATAAACGCAGAAAATAATGGGTGCCCATCACGTGGAGTTGAGGTGAACTCTGGATGAAACTGCACACCAAAGAACCAAGGGTGCATAGCACTTGGTAATTCCATCATTTCAGGCAATAACTCATTTGGAGTTCTAGCAGAAATAATAAGGCCAGACTTCTCAAGACGAGGAACATAAATATTATTGACTTCATAGCGATGACGGTGACGTTCATTTACCTCATTACCGTAGATCTCATGAGCTAATGTACCCGCCTTAACAGGACAGCGCTGTGAACCAAGGCGCATTGTTCCACCGAGATCAGAATCATTGCTACGCTTCTCAACCCGACCTTCGCGATCAACCCACTCTGTAATCAGAGCAACGACTGGATTTTCAGTCTCCGGGTCAAACTCAGTGCTGTTAGCCTGAATAATGTTGGCAACATGGCGCGCAAATTCGATCACAGCCAATTGCATGCCTAAACAAATACCTAGATATGGGATATTGTTTTCACGGGCATAACGAATGGCAGCAATCTTTCCTTCGGTACCGCGCTTACCAAATCCGCCTGGCACCAAAATGGCATCTAAATTTTGCAGGCAATCGATACCATCTTTTTCAATCACTTCAGAATCAATGTAGTTGATATTGACGCGAGTGTGATTATGAATTCCAGCATGACGCAAAGCTTCGATCAATGACTTATAAGATTCAGTTAACTCAACGTACTTACCAACCATGCCAATGGTGACATCATGTTGCGGGTTGGCTAACTCATAAACCAAGTTTGCCCAAACGGATAGATCAGCAGGTTTAGCCTCAATATCCAATTCGCGACAAATCAAGTCATCCATGCCTTGCGCTTGCAGCATTTCTGGAATCTTGTAGATAGTGTCAACATCCCAAACTGAGATTACTGCCTCTTCACGCACATTGGAGAAAAGAGAAATCTTAGCGCGCTCATCTTCTGGAATGGGACGATCTGCACGGCATAACAGTACAGTCGGCATGATGCCGATTTCACGTAACTTCTGTACTGAGTGTTGGGTAGGCTTCGTTTTTAATTCACCAGCGCTACTCAGATAAGGCACCAGAGTAAGGTGGATAAAGGCACAGCTATGCCTTGGAAGACGAATGCTCATTTGTCGAGCGGCCTCTAAAAATGGTAGCGACTCGATGTCACCAACAGTGCCGCCGATCTCACAAATTGCAATATCAGCCTGACCATCGTGACTTGCTTTAGCGCCCCGCTCTATAAAAGCCTGTATCTCATTCGTAATATGCGGAATTACCTGAACAGTTTTACCTAGATACTCGCCACGCCGTTCTTTACTGATAACAGACTCATAGATCTGTCCAGTTGTGAAGTTATTGCTCTTACGCATCTTCGCGGAAACAAAGCGCTCGTAGTGCCCAAGATCCAGGTCGGTTTCAGCGCCATCTTCGGTAACAAAGACTTCGCCATGTTGAAGCGGGCTCATTGTCCCTGGGTCAACATTGATATAAGGATCTAATTTTAGGAGGGTGACTTTCAGGCCGCGAGATTCGAGAATCGCGGCAAGCGAGGCAGCTGCGATTCCTTTCCCTAAAGAAGAAACCACACCACCAGTGACAAAAACGTATTTGGTCATCGCTTAAGCTCTGTTGGAAAAAGTAATTATAACGATAGCGACTGAATCATTAAAAATTCCTTAGATACTCAATGAATCAGGGTGCTGATGGCTATCATTTAGACAGTAGCCCTTTTTAGATTTGTATTTTTTGTAATGTGGAATGGTTTGCCCTCTCTAAAAATCGCCCTTGTATTTAAGTACACCCTTTTTTGGATGCCATTAAGCTCAACAACAATGCGTGGAATGTCTAAGTTGATGAGAAATTGCCTAAATTTTAAGCAATTAAGGATATTTTTGATGATTAAGTCTTATATAAGACATGAATTAGCAATTACAATAGACTGAAAAAGGGACACCCCCTGCTTAGTCATACTGTTGATAACACTCACCCAATAGGAAATACGATGCTAGAAGCCTACAACGCTCAAGTCGCCGAACGCGCAGCCCTGGGAATTCCAGCCCTCCCCTTGTCTAAAGATCAGACTGCTGAATTAGTAGGTTTGCTCAAAAATCCACCAAAGGGTACAGAGTCCGAATTAGTCGAGCTGATTACTCATCGAGTGCCCGCTGGTGTTGATGAGGCAGCGAAGGTAAAGGCGGAGTTTTTGGATGCCATCGCTAAAGGGACAGAGAAGTCCCCTTTGATTACACGTATTAAGGCAACTGAACTCTTGGGCACCATGCTGGGGGGTTACAACATTAAGCCTTTAGTCGAGTTGTTGTCAGATGCTGAGTGCGCGGAAGTTGCAGCAAATGAGCTAAAAAAGACTTTATTGATGTTTGACTACTTCCATGATGTTCAGGAATTGGCAGAAAAAGGCAATGCGCAGGCTAAGGCAGTGATGCAAAGCTGGGCAGATGCTGAATGGTTTACAAGTCGCACGGCTGTTCCAGAAAGCATGAAGCTCACCGTATTTAAAGTGACTGGTGAAACCAATACCGATGATCTGTCCCCTGCCCCTGATGCATGGAGCCGTCCAGATATTCCATTACACGCAACCATCATGTTGAAAAACCCACGTCCAGGCATTGAGCCAGATGAGGTTGGTGTGCGTGGTCCGATGAAACAAATTGAAGCTCTCCAGAAGAAAGGCAATCAAATTGCCTATGTGGGCGACGTAGTGGGAACTGGATCCTCACGTAAATCCGCAACGAACTCCGTGTTATGGTGGACCGGCAAAGATATTCCCTTTGTTCCAAACAAGCGCTTCGGCGGTGTTTGCTTAGGCAATAAGATCGCCCCGATCTTTTTTAACACGATGGAAGACGCTGGTGCATTGCCAGTAGAGCTCGATGTTTCTGATATGAATATGGGCGACGAAATTGAGCTTCGTCCATACGAAGGCAAGGCATTTAAAAACGGTAAAGAAATTGCTTCTTTCTCATTGAAGTCACCAGTCATTTTGGATGAAGTTCGTGCAGGCGGACGCATTCCTTTGATCGTTGGACGCGGCCTTACAGCTAAAGCACGTGCAGCCCTAGGTTTGCCGGCCTCAACAGAATTCCGTATTCCAGTTAGCCCACCTGATAACAAAAAAGGCTTTAGCTTGGCACAGAAGATGGTCGGTCGTGCGTGTGGCCTACCTGAGGGTCAAGGTGTTCGCCCAGGTACTTATTGTGAGCCACACATGACTACCGTAGGTTCACAAGACACTACTGGCCCAATGACCCGCGATGAATTAAAAGACCTTGCTTGCCTAGGCTTCTCCGCTGACTTAGTCATGCAATCTTTCTGTCACACCTCCGCTTATCCAAAGCCAGTAGACATTCGTACTCACCATGAATTACCAGCGTTTATGACCAACCGTGGTGGCGTTTCTTTACGCCCGGGTGATGGTGTGATTCATAGCTGGTTAAATCGTCTGCTCATGCCAGATACTTGTGGCACTGGTGGCGATAGCCATACTCGCTTTCCCATTGGGATCTCCTTCCCTGCCGGCTCTGGCTTAGTTGCTTTTGCTGCCGCCACTGGTGTAATGCCTTTGGATATGCCTGAGTCTGTATTGATACGCTTTAAGGGCAAGATGCAGCCCGGAATTACTTTGCGCGATATGGTCAATGCCATTCCTTTGTACGCAATCAAAAAAGGTTTACTAACGGTTGAAAAGCAAGGTAAAAAAAATATTTTCTCTGGCCGTATTTTAGAAATTGAAGGTTTGCCTGACCTGAAGGTTGAGCAAGCATTTGAATTATCAGACGCATCGGCTGAACGTTCTGCTGGCGGTTGTGCTGTTCAATTAAACAAAGAGCCAATTATTGAATACATGCGCTCCAACATCACTTTAATGAAGTGGATGATCGCCAATGGCTACGAAGATAAGCGCACCTTAGGTCGTCGCATCAAAGCAATGGAAGCTTGGATTGCTAAGCCTGAGTTGCTCAAGGCTGATGCTAATGCAGACTATGCTGAGATTATCGAAATCGATATGAGCGAGATTAAAGAGCCGATCTTGGCTTGTCCTAACGACCCAGATGATGTGAAGTTCTTATCCGAAGTCTCTGGCGAGAAAATCGACGAAGTATTTATCGGTTCTTGCATGACAAACATTGGTCACTTCCGCGCCGCAGGTCAGGTTCTTCAGGGCAAAAAAGACATGCCTACACGCCTATGGATTGCGCCACCAACTAAGATGGATCAAATGATTCTGACTGAAGAGGGTTACTACGGCATTCTGGGTGCTACTGGTGCTCGCATGGAAACTCCGGGTTGCTCACTCTGTATGGGTAACCAGGCGCAGATCCGTAAAGGCTCAACTGCAGTTTCTACCTCGACCCGTAATTTCCCGAATCGTTTAGGTATTGATACTCGAGTCTATCTAGCTTCTGCTGAGCTTTCAGCTGTTGCTGCACTCTTGGGTCGTCTGCCAACTCCGAAAGAGTATTTCGAGCAAGTGGAGTCCTTGAATGCTAAGTCTGGCGAAGTCTATAAGTACATGAACTTCGACAAGATTAAGTCATTTAGCGATGTTGCTGACACAGTCACAATTTAAGTCAAATCAACCCTGAATCTGAGGGCAACAAAAAAGGCGATCAACTGATCGCCTTTTTCCTTATCTAATTTTCCTTAGATGAAAAGCTTATTTTCTTGATGCGCATTTTCACGATTTAATCCAGATACCCAGGTATTGGTTGGTAAGTCCGTTTTTTGCATAATCAGCTTGGCGCGCTGTGAGACCTCTTTCCACTCGACATCGAGTTGTGGACCCTTGAAAGCGATTGCTACAAGATTGCAATCATGTGATTCCGGAAATAATAGCACTCGGTTATCAAATGCTTCACAAATGTTGTTGAGATTAATATTAAAACTCTTATGGCGAGAGAATAAATTCACTGTTAATACGCCAGGCGATTTGAGGATATCAAAACAGCCCTTATAAAAATCTAAGGAGCTCGCAGATGGGCCGTCACAAATTGCATCGTAGAGGTCTACTTGAACTGCATCAAAGTGATTTTGATATTTAGCGTTCTTCACAAACGCTTTTGCATCAAGCTGAAGAGTCTCAAGACGCCGATCATCAGACGGCGTGAAAAACATACTTCTAGCAGCAACAATCACGGCGGGATTAAGCTCGACGACCGTGGTCTTGACCGCGGGACAATAGCGATGTGCAAACTTAGTCAGGGCGCCGGTGCCAAGGCCAAGTTGAGCAATACGCATACCTGGCTTGGTCTCTAGAAACAATAACCAGGCCATCATCTGCTGGTTATATTCAAGATAAATCTCATCCGGGTCGCGGATGCGCATGGCACCTTGAATCAGCTCACTACCAAAATGCAAATAACGAATGCCACCACTTTCAGAAAACGTCACTGGCTCCATAGCCATGGATATATCTGACATTAAATTATTTGGTCCAGACTCTGGCATTACGGAACAGGCGCATCCAAGGACTCGCTCCATCGGGATTATCCAGCCATTTCTTTGGTGCCCAACTCATTTGTACGGACCTGAACACTCGCTCTGGATGCGGCATCATCACGGTAAATCGTCCATCCGGAGTAGTAACTCCTGTCAGGCCTCCAGGCGAACCATTCGGGTTCATTGGATAGATTTCGGTTGGGCTGCCTTGGTGATCTACAAATCGTAGTGCAGCCAATCCTTGTTTCTGCAAAACCTCTAAGTTACCCTGCTGGCTAAAATTTGCAAAACCTTCGCCATGCGCAATAGCAATCGGCAACTGACTACCTGTCATGCCTTGCGTAAAGATTGAAGGTGAAGCTATTACCTCAGCCATGACCAAGCGAGCTTCATATTGCTCAGACTGGTTGCGTGTGAATTTAGGCCAAGCTTGTGCACCTGGAATAATTCCAGCCAGATTGCTCATCATTTGGCAACCGTTACAAACGCCTAGCGCAAAGCTATCCTGGCGGCCAAAAAATGCAGTGAACTGATCACGTAATTGAGTGTTAAATAAAATAGTCTTAGCCCAACCTTCACCTGCACCCAATACATCTCCGTAGCTAAATCCACCGCAGGCAATCAGACCACGGAAATTATCTAACTTGGATTTACCAGAGAGTAAATCTGACATGTGCACGTCATAGCTATCAAAACCAGCCCAGCTCATAGCGTATGCCATCTCCACATGGGAGTTAACGCCCTGCTCTCGCAAAATAGCGACTTTAGGTCGCGCATTTTGATTAATGAATGGCGCCGTCACATCATCCGTAATATCAAACGTTAACTTGGGAGACATTCCTGTATCAGTAATATTATCAATTAGTGAAAACTCACTATCAGCACAGTCTGGGTTATCACGTAAGCGCGCAATCTGATAGCTGGTGTTAGACCACATCTTTTGAAGTACTTCACGTGGTTCTGCAAAAATATTCTTAGCATCACGCCAAATTTCAATGCGGCCATTAGTGTTTGGCTTTGCAATCACATGACTGTAAGCGCCGAGATTTAACTTTCGTAGAACGGCAAATACGGCATCACGATCTACTTTACGAATCTGAATCACCGCGCCAAGCTCTTCGTTAAATAGGGCGCGTATGGTCTGTTCATGACGTAGTCCAGAAACTTGCTCTGCCCAATTCTTAGCATCACCCCAATCAGCCTCTTGCCCAACATCTACAGCAATCATGTCGACATTGATGGAAATGCCAGTATGTGATGCAAAAGCCATTTCTGCGATACAGGCTAATAAACCACCATCAGAACGATCGTGATATGCCAGCAATTGATTATCTTTACGCAACTCAATGATTGCTGCGGCCAAAGCCTTGAGATCTTCTGGATGGTCTATGTTAGGGGCTGATTTACCAGATTGATTGAGTACTTGGGCCAGAATACTTCCAGCCATACGATTTTTACCGCGTCCCAAATCAATCAGAATTAATTCAGTATCTAAGGCTTCGCCAGACTCATCTTGGAGTTTGAGCAAAGGCGTTATTGTTTTGCGAACGTCTTGAACTGCCGCAAAAGCAGAGATGATGAGTGAAACTGGGGAAACCACTTTTTTAGCTTGATCACCCTCTTGCCAAGCTGTTGCCATGGATAAGGAGTCTTTGCCAACCGGGATAGAAATTCCTAGCGCCGGACATAAATCCATACCAATCGCTTTAACTGAGTCATATAGCTTTGCGTCCTCACCAGGTGAGCCACAAGCGGCCATCCAGTTAGCAGAGAGCTTCACATCCTCTAAACGATGTATATCTGCAGCCAATAAATTAGTAATGGCTTCACCTACAGCCATTTTGGCGGCAGCTGGTGCATCGATCACGGCTAATGGAGTGCGCTCACCCATCGACATTACTTCACCGTGATAGCCCTTGTAATCCATTAAGGTAACAGCACAATCAGCCACAGGCACTTGCCAAGGACCTACAAAGGGGTCGCGCGCGTTAAGGCCACCGACGGTACGGTCACCGATGGTAATTAAGAATGACTTACTGGCAACCGTAGGCTGTTGTAAAACCCAAGCAATGCATTGCGCAAGATCAGCATCAGTAACATTTAATTCTTCAAATTTTTGAGTAACACGCTTTACATCTCGATGCATACGTGGAGGCTTCCCAAGTAACACCTCCATTGGCATATCAATTGGCATGGCAGCATCACTGCCAGCAACTGCTTTACTATCGCTTAATTGAAGTTGACGCTCTATGGTTGCTTCACCGACTACAGCAAATGGGCAGCGCTCCCGATCACATAAAGACTTGAAAAGCTCAAGATCTTTAGCTTCAATAGCCAGAACATAACGCTCTTGAGATTCATTGCACCAAATTTCTGCAGGGCTCATACCGCTTTCTTCTAGTGGCACCTTACGCAATTGAAATTGCGCACCCAATCCAGCTCCATCTGCAAGTTCAGGGAATGCATTAGATACACCGCCAGCGCCAACGTCATGAATCGAAACAATTGGGTTCTTTGTGCCCATGGCAATGCAAGAGTTAATCACCTCTTGCGCGCGACGTTCCATTTCTGGATTACCGCGCTGGACTGAATCAAAATCCAAATCTGCAGTATTGGTACCAGTTGCAACAGAACTACCTGTTGCGCCACCCATACCAATACGCATGCCAGGACCACCTAATTGGATAAACAAGTGCCCTGCTTTAATTTGTTTCTTTACTGTATGAATAGAATCGATGCTACCAATGCCACCCGCAATCATGATGGGCTTGTGATAACCGCGACGAACACCCTCCAAGGTTTGCTCGAATACACGGAAATAACCACCCAAAATAGGACGTCCGAATTCATTATTAAATGCAGCGCCACCCAATGGACCATCAATCATAATTTGGAGTGGTGTAGCGATACGCTCAGGCTTGCCGTATTTCTCAGCTTCCCATGGTAAATCGGTGCCCGGAATATTGAGGTTGGATACAGTAAAACCAGTCAGACCTGCTTTAGGGCGTCCACCTACACCTGTTGCACCCTCATCTCGAATCTCACCACCAGCACCAGTAGAAGCGCCTTGGTAAGGTGCAATTGCTGTAGGGTGGTTATGCGTCTCCACCTTCATCAAGGTGTGCACAAGGCGCATGTCTTTTTCGTAACGACGATCCTGACCTTTGGCTGACCATGTTTCTGATTCAGCTCCCACCATTACCGCTGAGTTATCCGAGTAGGCAACGATAGTACCTTCAGGCTGAAGTTGATGCGTATTGCGAATCATCGCAAAGAGGGATTTTTCCTGACCATCTCCATCAATCGTCCAACTGGAATTAAATATCTTGTGACGGCAATGCTCGCTGTTCGCCTGGGCAAACATAATCAATTCAACATCACTTGGATTACGTTCTAAGCGTATAAAGTTCTCAACTAGATAAAGCACTTCATCTTCAGACAGAGCAAGGCCTAGATCTTGATTGGCTTTATCTAGTGCCGCTCTACCCTCAGCAAGCACGGGGATACGAACAAAAGGTTTATCGGGAAGAGATTGGTACAAAGCGCTTGCTTCATTGATATCGCCAATAACAGCTTCCGTCATCCGATCATGAAGAGCAGCTAGTACGAGCTGATCTTGTTGCGCATTGAGCGATTTTTTACTTTGCCACGCATATTGAACACCACGTTCAATGCGTAAAATGTGAAGGCCACACTGACGAGCGATATCCGTAGCTTTACTAGCCCATGGAGAAACGGTACCGAAGCGGGGAATCGAAATCGTAGATTGTTTGTCAGCAGACTTAGTGAATATAGAGCCACTACTCTCCATTTTTGATACGAAAGGTTGGCTGTAAGTCAGTAGACTTTCGAGCACCTCTCTGTCTTTGGCATTGAGCTCAGACTCAGACCAAATGAAATGAAGGTATTGAGCCTCTATGGACTCAAGTTGAATTCCTTGGGCTGTGAGCGAGGCTAAAAGTCGCTGTTGGCGGAAGGCAGAAAGGGCATTTGCCCCGGGCAAGCAACAGAATGATGACATGCCAAGATTATAAGGTTTTGATTAAGCTAATCGTCCGCCATGCAGGTTCAATTGACGTCCACACCGAGCAGCCAAGGCTGGATCATGAGTGACCAAAACAAGCGTTGAGGAATTCTCCCGATTTAGTTCAAAAAGAAGCTCAATCACCCTATTTCCACTGGCCTCATCTAGGCTTCCGGTGGGCTCATCAGCAAATAGGATAGCCGGCTTATTAATAAAAGCTCGTGCCAGCGCCACACGCTGCTGCTCTCCACCAGAAAGGGTTTTAGGGAAGTGATTAGATCTAGGAGTTAGACCGACCTTTTCTAACCACTCCCGGGCAAACTGGCGAGCTTGAACTTGAGGGTTCCCGGCAATCTCCAGCGGGAGCATCACATTCTCAAGGGCAGTCAAGTGGGGTAAGAGCTGAAAGGATTGAAAGACAAAGCCAACCAACTGACCACGTAAACGTGCCCTGCCATCCTCATCAAGCAAGTTCAAGTTTTGCCCCATAAGGTCAATTTGCCCCGCGCTTGGCAGGTCTAGTCCAGCCAGCAGGCTTAATAAAGTACTTTTTCCAGAGCCCGAGGCCCCAACAATGGCTACGCTTTCGCCTTGCTCTATTTGAAAGCTCAGGTCGTGCAAAATACTCAAGTTGCCATCAGCCGTATTTACCTGCTTGCTTACCCGATCGGCAACAATGGAATTAGACTGTTTGTTCATGTGAAAAATTTTCAAGAATGGAAAAATGCAAAATCAGCTTTTAATCGCCAATAAACTCATTACAGGTCTATTTTGCCTCTTAATGAGTATTTGTTCTTGGGCTCAAGTAAAGCCTGTCATTCTGGTATTGGGCGATAGTCTTTCAGCTGAATATGGTCTACCGCGTGGCACCGGCTGGGTGACCCTGCTTGAGGGGGAACTTGCAAAAGAGAAAAGTCCTTGGAGCGTATTTAATGCCAGCATTAGTGGTGAGACTAGCTCCGGTGGACTAACCCGCCTTCCAGCCCTCTTGAGTCAAAAAAATCCGGGGATTGTCCTGATCGAGTTAGGTGCTAACGATGCCTTACGTGGCTTACCTGTAAATCAAACTGAAGCCAATCTGCGTCAGATGATTCAGATGAGTAAAAAATCAGGCGCCAAGGTTTTACTCTGTGGCATTCAGATTCCTACAAACTATGGCCAAACCTATACCAAGCAATTTAAACAGCTCTATCCTCAAATAGCGAATCAAGAGCGAGTAGAGTTGCTGCCTTTCTTCTTAGAGGGTGTTGCTACTAAACCAGAGTTATTCCAAGCGGATCGACTGCACCCCAATGTAGATGCACAAAGCATTATCTTTAAAAACGTATGGGACTCAATGGCCCCATACAGTAACTTGCTAAAAAAACTACCCTAGCTTAACTTCCCGCACTTCCAGCGCTTGCTTGCTTCAGCGGGTTAACGATCTTAATGCCAGCGCTATTGCGCCAGTAGTCCATAAAGCCTGCAAATTCGGACTGCGCAGCCAATGCCTGGATCTGTTGTGCTTGCGCTTTTTGAACCTTGGCATCCACCGTTGATGGTTGACGAACCTGATCAATGCGATAAATCGTACTGCCAACACCAGGATTCGTAACCGAAACAATCGCCGGTAGCTTAGCTTCATTTACGGACATAACTTGATCCATGGACGAGCCTACTAAACTTCCAGGCTTATTACGTGAAATCCAGATAGCACTACTGAAGCCAGCAACATTCTTAGGATCCTTTTCAAGAGCAGCTAATTTTTCACTAGCTGCAGCAATTGCTAGCTTCTCTGCAGCAACTTGGCTCACTTGACGTTTCACTTCTGCCACAACATCCTTAAAAGGCAAAACTTGCGCTGGGTATAAAGTTACTACACGTGCGGATACAAATACACCAGGTGCTATTTGCACAGCCTCGGTGTTACGCTTATTTTTCAGAGCCTCATCACCATAGAGTGACTGAATTACTTTGGCATTGGCTAAAGGATGGTCCCTAGACACACCAGCTGCACCACCTCGAGTAACACCCTTCTGAGTTTGGATGCTGAGCTTCAATTTGTCTGCAGCCGGCTTTAAGCTATCGGACTGGTCATAAGTGATATTGGCAAACTGATCTGCTTTTTCATTAAAGGCTTTGGAATCCTCTTTCGGATCCGCCTTTAGTACGATGTATTCAACATCCATATATTCAGGACGCTCAAATAACTTAGCATTGGCCTCATAGAAAGCCTGCAACTCTTGTGCGCTTGGATTTACTTTAGCTAAATAATCTTTAGCATTAAACTGCAAAGTCTGAACCTGTCTTTCAGTCTCATATAAAGATGAAACGATCTCAGATAATTTTGGGCTAGCCAACTCTGTTCTAGCAACTGAATTAACTAACTGTTGAATTTTTAAATCAAAACTTTGGCCAGCATAAAACTGCTCTTCATTCATACCGTTGCTAGCAAGTAACTGTTTGAAACGCACATCATCAAATGTACCGTCTTGGCGATATAAAGCACGAATCTGCGGAATCTTTTGCAAACTATTGACGAGCTCTTGCTTGCCTACCTGCAGGCGGAGGTCGCTGACCGCAAAACCGAGGATGCGTTGTTGTAGTAACTCATTTAAGATCGCCTGGCGGAAAGGCAGGCTTTGAGCGATCTGCGCATTGCCACCAACACGCTCAGCTTGACGTTTTGCAGCAGCATCAACTTCTTGCGCAGTAATAGGCTTGCCGTTGACCTTCACAATGTCGGTTTCTTTATCCATGAAACTGGAGTAACTCGAAATACCAAACATGGCGAACGATGGAACGATAAATAACATCAAAACAAACTGCAGAACTCTTTGGTGTTTACGTACTGAATCAAACATAAATTAATCGCTCGAAAATAAAATTAATAACGCGAGTGTACTAGGCGGAAGGTCTAGAAGAAACTAGGAAGCCTGTTGAAGTGAAAAACAAATCCAAATGGGAAACTGGTGGGCGCTGACGGGATCGAACCGCCGACATTCTGCGTGTAAGGCAGACGCTCTACCATCTGAGCTAAGCGCCCCTAATTAATACAGACGAGATTGTAACCTAGTGTGAGAGTAAAAGAGGGATTCCTTAGCAAATTGGGCTGCAATAAACCACTCAATCTGACTAAAAATCCCTCATATATCCAATGACATCAATGCTTCAAGACCTCTCCAGAAGAAATCTTTTCATTAGCTTTACTAGCTTCAGCAACCTTTTTGGCAAGCTCTTCTGGCGTTGGATCCGACAAAGCAACTGGTTTTCTCTCTAAAGCCAACTCCAAAACTTTATCAATCCATCGCACCGGCACGATCTCAATAGCATTCTTAACGTTGTCAGGAATATCAATTAAGTCTTTAACATTTTCTTCTGGAATCAAAGCCAACTTGATGCCACCACGATGCGCTGCCAATAGCTTCTCTTTTAAGCCGCCAATCGGAAGCACCTCACCACGCAAAGTAATCTCACCTGTCATTGCTACATCTGAGCGGATTGGAATGCCTGTAAATACAGATACCAAGGCAGTGGTGATGGCGATACCAGCTGACGGACCATCTTTCGGGGTCGCACCATCAGGGAAGTGAATATGAATATCCTTCTTCTCGAATGCTTCATCAGTAATGCCAAGCGCTCTTGCTCGTGAGCGAACCACCGTTTTTGCCGCTTCTACAGATTCCTTCATGACATCGCCAATGGAGCCTGTACGAGTAATGACTCCCTTACCCGGCATCACTGCTGCTTCGATGGTAAGCAGATCGCCACCAACTTCAGTCCAAGCTAGGCCGGTGACTTGGCCAACTTGATTCTCTTTTGCGGCAAGACCAAAGTCATACATCTTCACGGACAGGAACTTCTCAAGATTGTCAGCATTCACCGTGACTGGAGCAGCCTCTTTTTTTAGGAGCAGCAATTTCACTACTTTACGGCAAATCTTGCTGATTTCTCGCTCTAAGGAGCGAACACCGGCTTCACGAGTGTAATAACGAATCATGCTGCGCACAGCAGATTCCTCAATCTTCAACTCATCTTTCTTGAGACCATTATTTTTAATCTGTTTAGGGATTAAATAATTGGTAGCAATGCTGGTCTTCTCATCTTCCGTATAACCAGCAAGACGAATAATTTCCAAGCGATCCAATAATGGGCCAGGAATATTCAATGAGTTCGATGTAGCAACAAACATCACATCCGAGAGATCAAAATCAACTTCAACATAGTGATCTTGGAATGTGTGATTCTGCTCAGGATCTAAGACCTCTAGCAAGGCACTAGCAGGATCTCCGCGGAAATCCATACCCATCTTGTCAACTTCGTCCAAGAGAAATAAAGGGTTACGTACACCCACTTTAGTCAGGCTAGACAGAATCTTGCCTGGCATAGAACCAATGTAGGTACGGCGGTGTCCCCGAATTTCAGATTCGTCGCGAACACCACCTAATGCCATACGCACAAACTTACGGTTGGTTGCGCGAGCAATAGATTGACCCAAGGAAGTTTTACCAACACCCGGTGGGCCAACTAAACAGAGGATTGGCGCCTTAACACGATCAACTCTCTGTTGAACCGCGAGATACTCCAAAATACGCTCTTTAACTTTATCAAGTCCGTAGTGATCTTCGTCCAATACTTTTTCAGCATTGGTCAAATCATTATTGATCTTGGTTTTCTTCTTCCACGGCAGCGTCACCAAGGTGTCAATGAAGTTTCGAATCACTGTAGCCTCTGCAGACATTGGAGACATCAGCTTCAATTTCTTGAGCTCAGACTCAGCCTTCTTTAATGCTTCTTTAGGCATGCGAGCAGCTTTAATGCGCTTCTCGAGCTCCTCAAGATCAGCGCCCTCCTCACCCTCACCTAATTCTTTTTGAATAGCTTTAACTTGTTCATTCAAGTAGTACTCGCGCTGACTCTTTTCCATCTGACGCTTTACACGTCCACGAATTCGCTTCTCAACTTGCAAGATATCGATCTCACTTTCAAGATCAGCAAGAAGACTTTCCAGTCTTTGCACTACATCAGACATCTCTAGCAAACGTTGCTTTTGCTCAAGTTTGACTGGCAAATGTGCACAAATAGTATCTGCCAAACGACTTGGATCATCAATGCCGCCCAGCGAGGAAAGAATTTCTTGAGGGACTTTTTTGTTCAACTTCACGTACTGATCAAACTGAGCCATGATGGCGCGACGTAATGCCTCAGTCTCATGAGCATCCAATGAGGACATTGGTGTTGGAGTAGCTTCGCAAGAGAAATAGCCTTGGCTATCTTCTACTTGGGTGACTTCAGCGCGTTGAACGCCCTCTACTAATACCTTGACAGTACCGTCGGGTAGTTTAAGCATCTGCAGAATATTGGCAATGCAACCAACGTCGTAGAGGTCTTCTACGCTAGGCTCATCTTTCGCAGCAGTCTTTTGCGCGACTAAAAGTACATTCTTGCCAGTCTCCATGGCAGCTTCTAGCGCTTTGATGGATTTTGGTCGCCCCACAAACAATGGAATCACCATGTGAGGAAATACCACTACATCCCTTAATGGGAGCAATGGCAGTTGGATAGGTTCAGAGGGTAGTAATAAGTGGCCAGACATAGGGCAATTCCTCCAAAATAGTCGTTCCGTAAAAATCTCTAAAAAATGCCGCACCACTAAATACAGACATTATTTAGGAACAGGATACTACCTATGTGGGTGCCGACAAGCGAAAAACAAGGGGGAAATGTGCAAAAAGTGAGCAAAAAACTACTGAAAACAGCAAAAAGTAGCAAAAATTAGGCTTTTTTACTCAATTCTGTAGATTCTTCAGCTTGCTTGTAGACCAAAATGGGCTTACCACCCTCAGCAATGGCGCTTTCATCAATGACAACCTTTTGAACATTCTTCAAAGATGGCAGGTCATACATCACATCCATGAGGGATCCCTCAAGAATAGATCGTAGGCCACGAGCACCAGTCTTGCGGGCAATTGCTTTTAAGGCAATGGCTGAGAGTGCTGCTGGACGAACCTCAAGCTCAGAGCCTTCCATCGTTAATAGCGCCTGGTACTGCTTAACTAAGGCGTTCTTAGGCTCAGTCAAAATCTGGATCAAAGCGGCTTCATCAAGTTGCATCAAAGTAGCTACTACCGGCAAGCGACCAATCAATTCAGGAATGAGGCCGAATTTAATGAGATCTTCCGGCTCCACTTCGATTAAGAGGTCGCTAATGCCGCGATCATCTTTACCTGGAACAGTTGCATTAAATCCGATGCCGGTCTGCGCAGTACGCTGCTGAATGACCTTCTCGAGACCATCAAATGCGCCACCGCAGATAAACAAAATATTAGTGGTGTCGACTTGTAAGAAATCTTGGTTTGGGTGCTTACGTCCACCTTGAGGTGGCACAGAGGCCATAGTGCCCTCAACAAGCTTTAGCAGCGCTTGTTGAACACCTTCACCCGATACATCACGAGTAATGGATGGATTATCTGATTTACGAGAGATCTTATCTATCTCATCGATATAAACAATGCCACGCTGCGCTTTTTCTACGTTATAGTCGCAAGCCTGTAACAACTTCTGAATAATATTCTCTACGTCCTCACCTACATAACCAGCTTCGGTCAAGGTGGTTGCATCAGCCATCACAAAAGGTACGTCCAACATACGCGCTAAAGTCTGGGCTAATAGTGTTTTACCAGAGCCAGTTGGGCCGATCAGCAAGATGTTGCTCTTAGCTAATTCGACACCGTCAACCATAGCTTTAGCAGGAAGCTTAGACTCTTTTTTATCAGCAGTCTCTACAGATTTACCGTCTTTATCCAGCTTCTCTTTTTTTGGCTTTGGTAAATACTGCAAGCGTTTGTAATGGTTGTAAACCGCTACCGCTAGAGTCTTCTTAGCATGCTCTTGGCCAATCACATACTGATCGAGGTTCTCGCGAATCTGATGGGGCGTTGGTAAAGAATCATCACCTTCAAGCTTAGGCAGCTTTGATAATTCTTCTTGAATAATGTCTGTACAGAGGTCAATACACTCATCACAAATAAATACCGATGGACCAGCAATCAGCTTTTTAACTTCGTGCTGGCTCTTGCCGCAAAATGAGCAATACAGAACTTTGTCTGCGCTAGTGGTGTTCTTAATATCGCTCAAAATGGCTGTCTAAAAATGAAATTTGAATTAAGGACGCTTATCAATGACTTTATCGATCAAGCCATACTCTTGGGCCTGGTCTGCAGACATAAAGTTATCGCGATCAGTATCTTTGGCAATTGTTTCAATCGTTTGACCTGTGCGATCAGACAAAATCTTATTCAAGCGCTCACGTAAATAAAGAATTTCACGAGCTTGAATCTCAATATCTGAAGCTTGGCCACGCGCACCGCCTAATGGCTGATGAATCATCACGCGTGAATTCGGTAAGGCGTAGCGCTTACCCTTCTCGCCAGCACATAATAAGAATGCACCCATGCTTGCAGCCATGCCCATACACAAAGTGCTGACGTGTGGCTTAATGAATTGCATGGTGTCATAAATTGCTAAACCAGCTGAAACAGAACCGCCAGGAGAGTTGATGTACAGAGAAATTTCTTTATCTGGGTTCTCGCTCTCGAGAAATAACAGCTGTGCAATAACTAAATTTGCAGATTGATCATTTACTTCGCCAACTAAGAAAACAACACGCTCTTTAAGTAAACGAGAGTAAATGTCATAGGCTCTCTCACCTCGACCAGAGGTTTCAATGACCATTGGAACTAAACCCAAAGCTTTGGGCTCTATATTCTCAGACTGGAAATGATTCTGGTTCATATGATCAGACCTTTATTAAATAAATGCATAAGCTAAGTTAGGCTTAGCTCAGTTTACTGAGTTCTTCGAAAGTAACAGCTTTGTCAATCACTTTAGCCTGCGAAGTGAAAAACTTGATTACGTTATCCTCAAGCACTACATTCTCAACATCTTTGAGGCGGCTAGGGTTGCTGTAGAACCAACGTACCACTTCTTTTGGATCTTCGTAAGTAGCAGCTTGCTCATCAATTTCCGCTTTGATTTGATCCGCAGTAGCAGCCAAATTCTGCTGCTTCACCAAATCGCTCAAAATCAATCCAAGGCGAACACGCTTCATGGCTTGCTCAGCAAACATCTCAGCAGGAATCGGTGCGTCCTTAGCATTTGGAACACCACGCTGCATTAAGTCTTGACGTGCAGACTCAACCAAACGCTCTTGCTCTTGAGCAACCAAAGATTTTGGTGTATCGAGTTCGCAAATGCTATTGAGCTTCTCCATTACTTCGCCCTTTAACAAGGTAGTAATGCGACGCTTAGTTTCACGATCTAAATTTTCTTTTATTTCTTCACGCATCTTCGCAACGCCACCATCGGCAACGCCTAGAGACAATGCAAACGCATCGTCAATTACAGGGAGGTGCGCCCAATTGACTGACTTTACAGTAATGGTGAAATCAGCAGTTTTACCGGCAACATCTTTGCCGTGGTAGTCCGCTGGAAAGCTTAATGGGAAAGTTTTACTATCACCTGCTTTAAGGCCCAATGTAGCGGCTTCGAATTCTGGGAGCATGCGGCCTTCGCCGAGAACATATTCAAAATTTTCTGCTTTACCACCAGCAAATTCAACACCATCGATCTTGCCAACAAAATCAATAATCACTTGGTCGCCAGCTTGCGCTGCTGTATTTGCACCGCCATCGCCATGATCACCAGCATCGCCGCGCGGATGGTAATGCACTTGCTGCTTGCGCAATACATCCAGCGCACGATCAATCTCGGCATCGGAGATATCCGTTGTGTACTTAGTTACCTCTGCTTTACTGAAATCGCCAATCTTCACTTCTGGCAATACTTCAAAGTAAGCATCAAACACGATTTTGTCCGCATCTAATTCTGATTTTGGATCGAGGCGAGGTTGACCAGCCAATTGAATTTTTTCTTTTTGAGCTAGCTCATAGAACAGTTCAGAGGCTTTATCGAACTGGAGCTCAAAATCCACCTGCATGCCGTATTGCTTTTCAACCATGGTCTTAGGCACTTTGCCTGGACGGAAGCCTGGGGCCTTCATGGTTTTACCCAATTTAGCTAAACGGTCATCTCTCGCCTTAGCCAAATCGGCACGGGCGAACTCTAAGGTCACTTTGCGGTCTAACTGACCTAAATTTTCTATCTGCACAGCCATTCTCGTCTCTTAATTGAAAATCGGATTATGTGAAGCCCAAGCCAAGTAGCTATCTTGTGGTGCGAGGAGGGGGACTCGAACCCCCACACCATTGCTGGCGTCAGGACCTAAACCTGGTGCGTCTACCAATTTCGCCATCCTCGCGCGAATTCCGCAAACACTACCGAGCTGAAGCTTCACTCTAAAGACCGTAATTCTACAATGCTTAGCGGTTTTGGAGGATATTTAGACCTTGTAGAGCAAAGCCACTGCATGGACTGCTATGCCCTCACCCCTGCCAAGGTGCCCAAGGGATTCATTGGTTTTAGCTTTGAGGTTGACATGGCTGGGCGTAACCAGCAAATCTGCTGCGATATTGCGAACCATTTCCGGTAAGAAAGTAGCTAATTTGGGTTTTTGGCAAATAATCGTTGCATCCACATTGCCTACATGAAACCCAGCTGCTTGGATCTTTTGCAAAGCTGCTCTGAGCAAAATACGGCTATCCATATCCTTAAACTGGGGATCTGTATCCGGAAACAGCTGGCCAATATCATTCAAGCCTGCAGCGCCAAGCAATGCATCCGTTAAGGCGTGCAATAAGGCATCCGCATCCGAATGCCCTAACAAACCTTTGTCACTTGGGACATGAACCCCACCGAGGATGAGCTTACGACCCTCAACTAGAGCATGGACGTCGTAGCCTTGGCCGACTCGAAATTGAGGAATATGGGGTGCACTTGATGTCATGGGGTTGTGGATGTTCTCTTGAGGCTTATTTAACGGAGGTTTGCAAGATGGTTTGCATCAAATCCCAATCTGCTGGGTGGGTTACTTTGAAGTTACTAGTCGCACCTTCAATTAATAAGGGGTTTTTGCCAGCAAGCTCGATGGCGCTGGCCTCATCAGTAATATCCGCCTCCAAGCGAATCCCTTCTTCAATAGCATCGTGTAGATCTCTTAAACCAAACATCTGTGGGGTTTGAGCCTGCCATAGGTGATCTCGAGATATCGTCTTCGTAGCTCTGTTGAGATTGCCAGCAATTGCGGAATTAGCTTCAGCCATCTTGAGGGTGTCAGCTAGCGGCATTGCTAATAAGCCGCCCTCACCCGCTTGCATTACAGCAAGAATGAGTTTTTGTATGAGTTTAGGTGTGATTCCCGGTCTAGCGGCATCATGCACCAAAACCCAATCGCTCTCAGAAATACCTGCTTTGAGCATCACCGCCAAAGTATTTCGGACTGTTTCTTGGCGGCTTGGTCCGCCGCTCGGAGTGAACCGAATCAAGGGGGATTTACTGGAAAGCTCACCTAAGATGGGGTTATCAATAAAACTCGGGCTGACACCCACCCAAATGGAGGCAATCTGGGGAGTGTTAACAAAAGCATCTAAGGCGTAAGCCAGCATCGGCTTTCCTGCCAGCTCCTGAAACTGCTTTGGCAAAGCTCCTCCAAGCCGAGACCCGGTCCCTGCCGTAGGTAAGAGGGCATGGCATTGGGGTACAGACGGTAAAGTTTGATTTCCAGTGGGCATGCCTGATTCTATAATGAGCGCAGATGTCTGATGCATTAAAACTAGCACCCCCCATACCTGCGCCGCGGGCTGGGCAGCGCTTTACCTTTTCAGGCCTAGTTGGCTCGTCAGATGCAGCACTCATCGCCCAGTCGGCTCTTCGGTATCGCTCAGAGTTCTCAGTCATGGTCATTTTCTGTGCCCAGGCACAGGAGGCTCAGCGGCTTTTGGAAGAAATTCCTGCTTTTGCGCCGCAACTCAAAACACGCCTGCTGCCTGACTGGGAAATCCTGCCCTATGACCATTTCTCGCCACACCAGGATTTGGTTTCAGAGCGCTTAGCCACTCTGTATGAATTGCTTAACGGTAGTTGCGACATTGTTCTGGTTCCAATTACTACAGCATTACAAAGACTTGGGCCGCCAAACTTTTTATCTGGTCACACCTTCTTTTTTAGGCAGGGTGACAAGCTTAATGAAGCCGCACTGAAACTGCAGTTACAGCAGGCCGGCTACGATCCCGTAAGCTCAGTAATGCGCCCAGGTGAATACAGCATTCGTGGTGGCTTGATTGATTTATTTCCAATGGGATCCAGCTTGCCTTATCGACTCGATCTTTTTGGTGATGAGATTGAGCAAATCAGAGCTTTTGATCCTGATACCCAACGCAGCCTCTATCCAGTAAAAGAAGTTCGCTTATTGCCGGGTCACGAATTTCCATTTGACGATGCTTCTCGTACCGCATTTCGGGGGCGCTGGCGCGAAGTATTTGAAGGTGATCCAACACGGTGCTCAATTTACAAAGATGCCAACCTCGGAATTCCTAGTGCAGGTATTGAATCTTATCTACCCCTTTTCTTTGAAGAGTCATCGACAGTTTTTGATTACTTTCCCCGCTCAGGCGATCCCGTTTGGGCGGTGACTATCGGCGATGTTGAAGAATCTATCAAGGGTTTTTGGAAAGATACGCTCTCTCGATATGAATTCTTAAAGCATGATCTTGATCGCCCTATTCTGCCGCCAGCAGAATTATTTCTAGACGCAGATCAATTCTTTACAGCAGCCAAGCCACATGCGCGATTAACGTTGAATAAAGAGGCGGATAAAGAAACCAAAGAGTCTCCACAATTTTTAGCCGTTCCCGATCTATCTGTCCATCGGCGGGACACTGACCCCATTAATCGAATGCGGACTTTGGTTTCTCAAGAAAAAGTGCGTGTACTCATTTGCAGCGATAGCAATGGTCGTAAAGAATCAATTCGTCAACTCTTTGAAGAGAGTAATTCTGTAGCAGGTCAACATGGCAAGCCACTTTATCCACTAAAGCCAGAAGGCTTTGAAGGCGTCTCCGATTTTATAAAGAGCGATGCTCTATTTGGTCTGGTAACAGCACAACTATTCAATGGCTTTACCTGGCTTGCTGAAAACTTGATTATCGTAACGGAGGCAGAGCTGTTTACAGCTACTGCTCGTCAAAGACGCAAGGGCAAGGAGAGTGAGAGCGCCGATCCAGATATGCTCTTTAAAGATTTATCTGAGCTCAAAATCGGTGATCCGGTTGTACACTCTGAACATGGGATCGGTCGCTATCAAGGTTTAGTACTTCTGAATTTAGCGCACCCAAAAGAAGAGCCCATTTTTGAAGAGTTTTTGCACTTGGTATACGCCAAGGATGCTACTCTTTACGTGCCAGTTCAACAACTACAAATGGTGACCCGTTATGCAGGCTCTGATCCTGATTCAGCACCATTGCATCAGTTAGGCTCGGGTCAGTGGGATAAAGCAAGACGTAAGGCCGCTCAACAAATACGCGATACCGCAGCTGAACTTTTAAATCTATATGCCGCTAGAGCCATTCGTAAAGGCCATGCTTTTGAATTCTCAGCCCATGATTACGCTGCGTTTGCAGAAAGCTTTGGCTTTGAAGAAACACCCGATCAAGCTAATGCCATTGCGGCAGTCATTGGGGATATGACCAGTGGTACACCTATGGATAGGCTGGTGTGTGGTGATGTGGGCTTTGGTAAAACAGAGGTCGCCCTACGCGCTAGTTTTGTTGCGGTCATGGGCGGCAAGCAAGTGGCCATCCTAGCGCCAACTACCCTACTCGCTGAACAACATGTCGCAACCTGGAAAGATCGCTTTGCTGATTGGCCTGTGCGCGTCGTTGAGCTCTCCCGTTTCAGAACCACCAAAGAAATTAATGCTGCCTTAGAGGCCATTGGCAAGGGCGAAGCTGACATCATTATCGGAACCCACAAGCTACTATCTAAGGAAACTCAGTTTGCCAATCTAGGCTTAGTGATTGTGGATGAGGAGCATCGCTTTGGTGTCCGTCAAAAAGATGCCCTCAAAGCATTGCGTGCTGAAGTAGATATCCTGACTTTAACGGCCACACCCATTCCACGAACTCTTGGTATGGCGATGGAGGGTTTGCGGGAGTTCTCAGTCATAGCAACTGCTCCACAGAAGCGCTTGGCCATCAAAACCTTTGTAAGACGAGAAGGTGATGGCGTGATTCGTGAAGCGGTCCTTCGAGAAATTAAACGTGGTGGACAAGTCTACTTCTTACATAACGAAGTCGAAACCATTCAAAATCGTAAACACGCATTACAAGAACTCATTCCAGAAGCACGCATTTGCGTCGCGCACGGTCAAATGCACGAACGTGAGTTGGAATCAGTTATGCGTGATTTTGTGACCCAGCGTACTAATATATTGTTATGCACTACTATTATTGAAACCGGTATTGATGTGCCGACTGCCAATACCATCATCATGCATCGTGCTGATAAATTTGGTTTGGCACAGTTACATCAATTGCGCGGACGTGTTGGACGATCGCATCATCAGGCATATGCCTATTTACTGGTGCCAGATCCTGAGGCACTCAGCAAGCAAGCGCAACTACGTTTAAATGCCATTCAAGCAATGGAAGAGCTCGGCTCTGGTTTTTATTTGGCAATGCACGATTTAGAGATTCGTGGTGCCGGTGAGGTCCTAGGAGATAAGCAGTCCGGTGAGATTCATGAGATTGGATTTCAGCTTTATACCGAGATGCTTAACCGCGCAGTCAAATCACTGCGCAGCGGTAAAGAGCCGGATCTCTTGTCTCCACTCCAAGCGACAACCGATGTCAATTTAGGTGTACCAGCTCTCTTTCCAAATGACTACTGTCCCGATGTTCACGAACGACTTTCCATGTATAAGCGCTTTGCTGGTACAAACGACTTCTCTGAACTCATGGGATTGCGCGAGGAACTAGTGGATCGCTATGGTGATTTGCCTGATCAGGCTAAATCTCTTTATGAAACTCATCGCTTACGCCTAGAGATGGCCAGCTTTGGAATTAAGAAGATTGATGCAAGCCCATTATCGATACAGATTCAATTCATCCCCAATCCGCCAATTGACCCGATGAAGATTATTCAATTGATCCAATCATCAAAATACATACAGCTGAACGGCCAAGATAAATTAAAAATTCTTCCCCAGAAAGAGAAGGATTTTGAGAAACTAGAGCAACGTTTAGAGCATATTCGGAAAATTCTCAGAAGTCTGAATTAATCTACCATGCTCAATACTGCTCAGGCTAATTAATTACTGTTTACCCAACATCTATGTCTAGTCAACTCACACTTGTCGCCCTTGCTAATACTGCGATCCCTACAGAATTAACCACTGCATTCATTGAGCATGCAAAAGTCTTGGGTATTTCGATTTCTAAGGAAAGTACAGAGCATGCGCACTCGAAGTACTTCACTGCTCGCTGGTCTTGCACTCAAGCTTTAACAGCAGAAGCTAGGGTTGTCATGCGAAATATTGCTGGCGAGCATGATGTAGATTTAGCTTTTCTATCACCAGGATTTAAGCCGGATGAGGTGAAAGTGCTGGCCATGGATATGGACTCCACTCTCATCAACATTGAGTGCATCGATGAGATTGCTGACTTTGCTGGCAAGAAATTAGCCGTTTCAGAAATCACTGAAGCCACCATGCGTGGCGAGATCAAAGACTTTAAAGATAGTTTACGTAGACGCGTTGCTCTTTTAGCCGGTGTGTCTGCTGATGTACTTGATTCGGTATACAAAGAACGTTTACGCCCTAACCCTGGCGCCGCTCAATTACTTGCCGGAGCAAATGCTAGAGGGTTGCATACGCTTCTTGTTTCCGGTGGCTTTACCTTCTTCACTGCAAAGCTTCAGCAAGAGTTAGGTTTCAAGCAAACTCAAGCTAATACTTTGGAAATCATTGACGGCAAACTAACAGGTAAAGTCATTGGCGATATTGTGGATGGCGCAGCTAAAAATGCCTATCTAGAGCAAGCATGCGCGCTGATGAATTGCCATAAGAAGAATGCCATCACCATGGGCGACGGATCCAACGATCTGCCAATGATGCATGGCTCTGGTATCAGTATTGCCTATAGAGCAAAACCAATTGTTAAAGAAAAAGCCGACGCGGCTTTTGACCGAGTCGGCTTGGATGCTGCCTTACTGCTGATTGCTTAGAGGCGCTCAAAAATAGTTGCAATACCCTGTCCGCCACCAATACACATGGTGACCAAAGCATATTTACCTTGAACACGATGTAACTCATGAATAGCTTTGGTCGCAATCGCAGCACCAGAGCAACCAATCGGATGGCCCAATGCAATCGCTCCACCATTCACGTTAGTCTTAGCTGGATCTAAGCCTAAACCTTTAGTCACAGCTAATGCCTGAGCAGCAAACGCTTCGTTAGATTCAATTACATCGATTTGATCTAATTTCAGCCCAGCGCGCTCAAGAGCAATCTTAGTCGCGGGAATTGGGCCTTCACCCATGATGTGGTTCGGTACGCCAGCAATCGCGTAAGACACTAAACGGGCGATTGGCTTATGACCAGCCTTCTTCGCCGCTTCCGCATCCGCGAGCACAAAGAACGCTGCGCCATCATTAATGCCTGATGCGTTACCTGCAGTAACACTACCACCCTCTTTTTTGAAGACTGCTTTCATCTTCCCTAAAGTTTCCATCGTGGTGTCTGGCTTGCAATGCTCGTCCGTATCAAACACCACATCACCCTTACGGGTCTTGATAGTGATTGGAACAATTTGAGATTTAAAGCGACCTTCTTTGATGGCGTGTGCAGCACGGCGATGGGACTCTACTGCGAGAGCATCTTGCTCTTCACGGGTGAGCTTCCACTTTTCAACTAGGTTCTCAGCTGTTACGCCCATATGACCCACACCAAATGGATCAGTCAGAACAGACACCATTAAGTCGATCATTTTGGTATCACCCATACGCGCACCACTTCGCATCGCTGGTGAGCCATACATGCCGCGTGACATTACTTCTACGCCACCACCAACACCATAATCACAGTCACCCAACATAATGGCTTGGGCTGTAGTCACAATCGCTTGCAAACCAGAGCTGCATAAACGATTCAAAGCCATCGCTACTGATTCCATTGGCAAACCAGCCTGAATAGAGGCTACACGAGCAACATAGGCGTAACGGTTGTCAGTCGGAATCGTATTGCCTACCGTGATGTAATTAATTAATGATGGATCTACACCAGAGCGCGCAACGGCCTCTTTCATCACAATGCCGCCGAGCTCACTTGGCTCAAGGCTACTAAGCGATCCATTAAAGGCGCCAATTGCGGAACGTACAGCACTTAAAACGACGACATCACGACTCATAACAATCCCCTTTACGATACCTAATTAAGTAAATCAGTTGACCCAATACTGAGCCAAAACACCAGTTTTATTCTAATAGTCAAGTTTCGGCTATTAGGTCATGCCCTTGGGAGCTAATCACCCTTACTTTGATGATTTCACCAACGCGGTAGCGCTTGGATAGCTTACTTGGGGGTAGAACCCGCACCAAGCAATCAATTTCAGGGGCATCGCCAATAGTTCGACCTACTCCACCCGACTCATCAACCCGATCAATGATGACCTGAATACGCTGACCTATTTTTTTAGCAAGGCGCTTGATTGATATTTCCTCAGCTTTAGCCATGAAGCGAGCAAGACGCTCCTCGCGCAACTCAATATGAACTGGATTATCCAAAGCATTGGCAGTGGCTCCGTCCACTGGCGAATAAGCAAAACAACCTGCGCGATCGATTTGAGCATCGTCGAGAAAATTCAATAGATGCAAAAACTCTTCCTCGGTTTCACCAGGAAAACCGGCAATAAAAGTACTACGAATGACCAGCTCCGGACAAGCAGCTCGCCATGCCTGAATGCGCTCTAAATTCTTTTCACCACTGGCGGGACGTTTCATCCGCTTCAGGACGTCTGGATGTGAATGTTGCAAAGGAATATCTAAGTACGGCAGTACACCAAAACCGTGCTCAGAAAACTCGGCCATTAATGGCAGGATATCGTCGACATGGGGGTATGGATAAACATAATGCAAACGCACCCAAGCTTGATGCTCTCTCGCAATTTGGTTTAAGGCGTTTACTAAATCAAACATTCGTGTCTTAACGGGTTTGCCATCCCAAAAGCCAGTGCGATATTGGATATCAACGCCATAGGCACTCGTATCTTGCGAAACAACCAGCAACTCTTTGACGCCTGATTCAAATAATTTTTTTGCCTCAAGTAATACTTCGCCAATCGGACGTGAAACTAAATCACCTCGCATGCTTGGGATAATGCAGAAAGTGCAGCGGTGATTACAACCCTCAGATATCTTTAAGTAGGCATAGTGTTTTGGTGTGAGCTTGATGCCAATTGGTGGCAGCAAATCAGTAAAGGGATCATGCGGTTTTGGTAGGTGCAAATGAATGGCCTGCATCACCTCTTGGGTGGCATGCGGCCCAGTCACAGCCAGGACTTTGGGGTGAATACTCTGTATGAGATCACTACCATCTGCATTTTTTCGGGCACCCAAGCAACCCGTCACAATCACCTTCCCATTTTCAGCTAAGGCTTCACCAATCGCTGCAAGACTCTCTTCTACCGCGGAATCAATAAAACCACAAGTGTTTACAACCACCAGATCAGCACCAGAGTAGTCTTTGGCGGTCTCATAACCTTCAGCGCTCAGTTGCGTGAGGATGAGTTCAGAATCAACTAGCGCCTTAGGGCAGCCTAAGGAAACAAAACCAACTTTACCTGCCACAATTATTCTTTTTCAGTCTTATTGGATTGCCCAGCAAACGGGAAGCTACTAAACAAGTTCGGAGAATTTTGCATTTGCTCTTGCATCTTGACGAACAGATCTTTACTTTGTTCCATGTAGTTACCCATGAGACCTTGCATCATTGGGTTTTGCAGATTCATCATTTTGGCCCAAGCCTCCGGTGTACTGCCCGCACCTAAACCCTGAGTTTGATCGCCCAACTTATTATGAATATCTACAAAAGATTGCATGGTCTTTTCAAGATAGCTACCCATCAAGCCTTGCATGGAATTTCCATAAAAGCGAATGATTTGAGAAAGCATTTGAGTTGAAAAAACTGGGGCTCCACCAGCTTCTTCTTCCAGAATAATTTGTAGCAAGATGTTACGAGTTAAATCATCTTCAGTTTTTGCATCTACAACGCTAAAAGCATCACCAGCCATCACTAAGCTTTTAATATCAGCCAGCGTGACGTAGGCACTGGTTTGGGTGTCATATAAACGACGATTGGGATACTTCTTGATTAAGCGGCTATCGCCGACTTTTTTGGAACGTGTGGCCATGTAGTTTCTTCCTAACTCTTGGTACTGCAATGCAACATCGGCATAGTTTATCCCTAGTTTGAGCTAAAGGTAAATATGCCGATGAAGAGACCACTAAAACTCTATTTTTTAGGATTTAGCCTGTATGCAGACCGCCGTTTAAGGAGAAATCAGCCCCGGTAGCGTAGCCGCCGTCAGCAGAGGCAATCCAACAGCAGATCGAAGCGATTTCCTCGGGAGTTCCTAAGCGCTTTACCGGAACGCCGGCAACAATCTTCTCAAGCACATCCTCACGAATGGCTTTGACCATATCGGTACCGATATAGCCAGGAGAAACCGTATTCACCGTTACACCTTTAGAGGCTAGCTCCTGTGACAAAGCCATCGTAAATCCGTGCAAACCCGCTTTTGCCGTTGAATAGTTAGACTGACCAAATTGACCCTTTTGACCATTAACAGAGGAGATATTGATAATGCGACCCCAGCCGTTATCAGCCATGCCATCGACCACTTGTTTGGTGACATTGAATAAGGAATTGAGATTGGTATCAATTACTGCTTTCCACTGATCTGGCGTCATTTTGCGAAATACGCTGTCTTTGGTGATTCCAGCGTTATTGACCAAAACATCGACCCGTCCCACTTCAGCCTTCACCTTATCAAAGGCAATCACCGTACTCTCCCAGTCGGAAACATTACCTTCGGAAGCGATAAAGTCATAACCCAAAGCTTTTTGCTCGCCAATCCAGCGATCTTTGCGCGGGGAGTTCGGACCGCAACCAGCGATAACTTTAAAGCCATCCTTGGCAAGACGCTGACAAATAGCGGTACCAATGCCACCCATACCACCAGTTACGTATGCAATCTTTTGAGTCATGTATTCCCCTTATGAAAATATTATTGGGCAGCTGTGGATATTTTTTCTTTCACGTACTTACCAGGCGCTGCTTCTAGTTTTTTGTAGCGTGCATTACCAAACGTTTTACTAGCTTTCACTTTATTGCCACCAAACTCTTCTAACCATTTAGCGTAGTTAGGCCACCAACTACCCTTAATATCTTTTGCCGCAGCCAACCACTCATCTGCAGTCTTGGCTAATTTATTGTTCTCAAAATAATGTCGCTTATTTTTTGCTGGTGGATTGATCACGCCAGCAATGTGTCCAGAAGCACCTAAAACAAAACGGCTTTTGCCCTTCAAGATATGCGTAGACTCATAAGCAGATTTCCAAGGCACGATGTGATCGTCATGCGATGCGTAGATATAGGCTGGAACCGTAATCTTGCCGAGGTCCACTTTTTCTCCGCAAACGGTGAGCTTGCCGGGTTTGATTAATTCATTTTGTAAATAAGTATGGCGCAAATACCAGCAATACATAGGGCCGGGCAGATTAGTTGAGTCACCATTCCAATAAAGCAAATCAAACGGCGGCGGCGAATTGCCTTTCAGATAGTTCTCAACAACATAGTTCCAAACTAGATCATTCGGACGCAAGAAGGAAAAGGTATTGCCCAAGTCTAAGCCAGACATCATGCCGAATTGACCGCCTTCGCCACCAATAGTGCTCTCACGTAACTTCACCATTCCCTCATCGATGAACACGTCTAGGATGCCGCTATCGCTAAAATCGAGCAGAGTTGTTAACAAAGTTAAGCTGGCGACGTAATTCTTTTTCCGCGCCGCTAGTATTGCCAAGGCGGTAGAAGTTAAGGTTCCGCCGACACAAAAACCGAGAACGTTAATTAAATCAGTGCCACCGATATTTTTGACGACTTCAATCGCCTTAATGACGCCATCACCTACATAGTCATCCCAAGTAACTTTGGACATTGAAGCATCTGGATTTTTCCAAGAAACCAAGAAGACGGTATGACCTTGCTCAACCATGTAACGCACAACTGAGTTATCGGGTTGTAAATCTAAAATGTAGTACTTGTTAATACAAGGCGGCACCATTAAGTATGGGCGCTCAAACACTGTTTCGGTTAGCGGCGTGTACTGAATTAATTCAAAGAGATCGTTACGAAATACCACCCGACCTTCAGTTGTCGCAATATTTTTTCCGACTTCAAAAGCACTTTCATCCGTCTGAGAAACTTTCCCTTTTTTGAGGTCACCAAGCAAATTCACAATGCCGTTTTGAATAGACTGGCCTTGTGAACTAATAATATTTTCAAGAACCTCGGGATTGGTGGCAATAAAGTTGGATGGTGACAATGCATCAATCATTTGCTCTGTAGTGAACAAAATCTTGACCTTCGTTTTTTCATCCGCATCAACTGCTTTAGCAAGCGCAAGCAAATGTTTTGAATTCAGCAAATAGGTTGCTGCAATCATTTTGCTCCATGAGGAGTGCCAGGCTTTGCCAGAGAAACGGCGATCCTTTACTTCGACAGCTTCAGGATTGGTTGCAAGATGGGAGAACTCAGTGAAGTATTCCTTTTGAATTTCCGCTAAGCGTTCTGGGGGAATTAACGCCATATGGTGTGGGGCCAACGATGGCGCTACACCTGTATTCATGCCTGCAAACATAATGATCTCGTAAAGTTATTAAGACCATTCTCCATCTATCAGGCTGGAAGGGTTATACGCACTAACCCTAGCCCTAGAGATAGGCTAGTAATTACCCCAAGTCTCCAAGATTAAGCGCTTTTAGAAATCCAGATGAGAGAGGCAAAGCGTCCCGTGACCTTATCTCGGCGGTATGAAAAGAAGCGCTCTGGGCTACTCACAGTGCAAAACTCACCACCAGTAATTTGTTCTATACCCAGGGTATTTAAGCGCTCTCTTGCGAGTAAATAGAGATTGGCCAAGAACTTACCGGGTGCGCTGATAACCGGAATAAAGGCCTTGGATACGATGCCTTTGCCCTGCTGAGCAAAGGCTTGCAAAACATCTTCACCCACTTCAAATGCGCTCGGCCCGATTGCTGGCCCCAGCCACGCTCGGATATCACTTGTCGTGAGGCCTGGAGATAGCGCCATCATTT
>Ga0209188_1000642_pt1 | contig 32629 bp, 36 predicted proteins | sample C_130625_EF_Meta_FD_187307 | JGI IMG/M metagenome (GOLD analysis project Ga0209188, IMG submission 187307) | Freshwater microbial communities from Lake Croche, Canada to study carbon cycling - C_130625_EF_MetaG (SPAdes) (version 2) | ecosystem: Environmental > Aquatic > Freshwater > Lake...
ATCGCGCTTATGTAGTACGTGCCGACTTAGATGTAGGATCACTAACTGGAACTACAACAGCTCCGTTCGGTGCTCCAGCTGATAATACATACTGGTTTGATACTACTGACACAAAATTTGGTATATTCCAATGGGATTCACGTCCGGGCTCGGCAACAGGTGGACAAACATTTACAGAACAACAAACTGCAAAGAATTTTACAATAATTACAGACGTTACAAAATGCGTTGGTGGCGCCGCTGGTGCCGCACCTTTGGCCAGTGTAGGTCAATTAGGCGACTATGCTCTTGTAGCAACTAGTAGCCTAAACAAATTATATTTGAAAAAATATCTAACTGATACAGCCGCTGGTACATGGGTTGAAGTAGGAACAGCCGCATGGAGTTCTAGCTGGCCAACAGCCACTGGCACTATCTCTGCAGGTACTGTCACGCTAGCAAGTGGTACTGACACATTTGTTGTTAACGGTACAACAATAACAGCAAGCGGTACAACATTAGCAAGTTTAATCACGCAGATTAATGCTAATAGCACTTTAACTACAGCTGGTATCAAAGCCGCTAATATCAACGGTTATTTAAATTTATACAGTGACGGTACAAACATAAACAATGCCACTTACACTGGTTCAATCACATTAAGTGGTACAGCAGTTGCAAAAGTTGGTTTAGCGTCAACTATCTACATGTCTCCACAACTACAACTTAGCGCACATACTAGTGTTCCGTTGTTTAAAATTACAGACAATGCAACTACAAATAATGGCGCACCAACAGGGTCGCTATGGATTAAAACTACTAGTGCAAACTTTGGTGCTGACTGGATTATCAAACAATATAGTTCAGCTACTGGTGCATGGGCAAGTTTGCCAACAACAGTACAAGCTAACGGACAAAGTGCATTGTATGCATTGGATCCAACAGGTGGCGGTTTAAATCTAGGTAAAGGTCAAGTTTATGTAAAATATAACGATGACGAAGCTACACCAGCACTTGCACACTTTAAAATTTATACTCGTAACGACATTGGTGCAACAACTATCACCAGCAATGCTGTAACTGCAAGCACATTCACAGCGGGTGTAAACACATTTGCAGTAAGAGAAAGTCTTACTGGTTCTGCAAGTTTATCAGCATCTTTTGTTGTGTATCCATCAGCAATAACAGGAAGCGGTACAGCAATTACTGTGACTGTTCCTACAATGGCTAGTGCTTACATAGCAGGACAAACTGTTATACTTTCAGGTGTTGCACCTAGCGCATACAACGGTACATACACAGTTGCCGCAAGCCCAGCTCCAACTACAACTAGCATAACACTAACTGGTACGGCTACTGGTACGGTGACAGCATTCGGACAAATAAATAGCGGTCCTATCATATCATTTACAGCCACTGGTGCAACTGGCGATGCGGCTTTATTTGCGGCAGATTTTAATGCTAAGATGCCAGCTGGTACAAACGTAGTTGCTAGCGTTACTAGTTCAAATCAAATTGTAATTACACACGCAACAGGTGGTGAAATTAGATTCTTAGATGGTGCCAATATCCCACTTTCTAAAATATTTACAGCGTGGACTGGAACTACTGGTACTGCTAATTTTTATGGTAATCCAAATACTGCGTTAACTACACAGTACATTGCAACACTATGGAGCCCAGTAAATAGTTCAGGCACTGCGGTTGCACCAGGAAGTGCTACTGCTCCAACATCAACACCAGATGACGGCACATTATGGTATAACACTTACGTATCCGAAGTTGACATTATGATTAACAACGGAACAAAGTGGTGCGGATATCGTTCGGCAGCAGGTAGACTAGTTAATGCGATTTCAGGTTCTATTACTAGTGCAACTGGTCCATACGTTAGTGCAAGCCAGCCAACTGGAACATTTTACAACGGTGACTTGTGGATTGACACTAGCGATTTAGAAAACTATCCTCTAATCCACAAGTATGTTGCTAGTCGCCCAACAGGTAAGAAGTGGGTACTATTAGACAACAGCGACCAGACTAGTGAGAATGGCGTAGTATTCCACGATGCACGTTGGAACACAAACGCAGATGGTACAGCAGACGCAGGTACAGCCGCTCCAAGTTCAATCGTAGATTTACTAAACAGCGACTTTGTAGACTTTGACGCTCCAGATCCTGCACTATATCCAAAAGGTATGTTGCTATGGAACTTGCGTCGTAGCGGATTTAACGTGTTACAATACAAAGTTGGATACGTAGACACATCAGGTGCAACTACAAATCCACGGTTAAGCAATACACCAATGACAACGTATTATGCAAACCGTTGGGTAAGCCATGCCGCTAATCAAGTTAACGGCGCGGGTTCTTTTGGACGCAAGGCAGTACGTTCAGTTGTATTGGCCGCGCTTAACGCAACAATTCAAGGTAATCAACAAATACGTGATGAAGAATCTCGTGTGTTTAATTTAATTGCTTGTCCAGGTTATCCAGAAGCAATCAATGAAATGGTAGGATTGAATGCCGATCGTGGCTACACAGCGTTTGTGGTAGGCGACACACCTGCACGTTTAGAACCAAATGCAACAAGTTTAAGCAACTGGGGCAACAACGTCAATAAGGCTGTGGACGATGGTGATGATGGTTTGATTACAACAAATCCGTATTTAGGTGTGTTTTATCCATGGGGTTACACAACTGATTTGTTAGGCAACAACATTGTTGTTCCGCCAAGCCACATGATGCTACGTACAATTGCACTAAGCGACAATGTTTCTTATCCATGGTTTGCTCCGGCTGGAACACGTCGTGGTGGAATTACTAATGCAAGTAGCGTCGGTTATGTTAGTCCAGAGACTGGAGAGTTTGTGGCTACAGCATTGAATACTGGACAGCGTGATACGCTTGCTAGTATCCATGTAAACCCAATTACATACTTAACAGGTATTGGATTAGTAAACTATGGTCAGTATACACGTCAATTGTCAGCAAGTAGTTTAGACAGAATCAACGTAGCACGTTTAGTCGTGTACTTACGTCGTCAGTTTACACAATTGGCAAAACCATACATATTTGAACCAAACGACACAATTACACGTAATCAAATTAAACAAGCGGCTGAACAGCTATTGTTAGAGTTAGTTGGACAACGTGCATTGTACGATTATCTAGTAGTGTGCGATACAAGTAATAACACACCTTCAAGAATCGATAGAAGCGAATTGTATCTAGATGTTGCGATTGAGCCAGTGAAAGCTGTTGAATTCATCTACATTCCATTACGTCTAAAAAATACCGGTGGCATTAAAGCTACTGGCGGTGTATAATTAGGAGAACATTAAATGTCAATTGCATCATTATCAAGATTTACAGTACCGCTAGCATCGGACCAAAGTTCAGCAACACAGGGCATGTTAATGCCCAAGTTGAAATATCGTTTCAGAATCAGCTTTGAAAACTTTGGCGTAGATAAGTCAACTACAGAATTAACCAAGCAAGTAGCAGAAGCCGCTCGCCCACAAGTTAGTTTTGAAGATAAGACCATCGAAGTTTACAACAGTAAAATTCACTATGCCGGCAAGCCAACATGGCAGAAACTGACTATCAAACTACGTGACGATGTTACCAACGCTGTTAGTAAACTAGTTGGTCAGCAAAATCAAAAGCAATTTGATTTCTTTGAGCAAAGTTCAGCAGCCAGCGCAGGTGATTACAAATTCACAATGCGTATTGAAATGCTAGACGGCTCCAACGGTGCTGAAGGCAGTACAAACCCAGCAATGGAAACATGGGAACTGTACGGTTGCTATATTCAAGAAACTAATTTTGAAACATTGCAGTACAGTAGTGCAGATGCTATGATGATTACATTAGGCATACAATACGATAATGCACAACAAGTTACTCCTGGTTTAGCTTTTGGAGCACAAGGATTTAAACAAACTCGTGGTCTTAATGCTACAGGTGGCGGCGGCAGTTTAGGCGCATAATATAAAAACCCACTTCGGTGGGTTTTTTATTGACTAATCAATAACTACCCATATTAAACGCACGTATAAATAATAGTATGGCATTTACTCCTACTAATCAACTGGTCCCGGACCAAACTATTTCATTAAAAGATCGTGCTCACGCGGCAAGATTGTTTGCCGACGACCAATTTAGATTAGCTCCTAAATGGAATTTTTCCTTCCATGTAGCATTTAATATTAACTCAGCGGCTTGTAAAAATACTTCTTTGTTACAAACATACGGCCAAGAAATTAACATGCTGGTTAAAAGCATAGACTTGCCTAAATTTAATGTCACGTTAGACACGGTTAATCAATACAACAGGCATAAAGTTATACAATCACGTCATAAGTTTGGCGATATTAATGTTAAATTTCACGATGACAACATGAGCCTTATTAATCAAATTTGGCAAAATTATTATAGCTACTATTATGCAGACAGCACCAGTGCCGCCCAGACTGGCGCATATAATAGAAATGCCACTAGAAGTAGTGATTTTATAAAGACTACGTTCGGATTAGATAATGGTAGTTCAACTCCATTTTTTAATTACATAAAAATTTATCAAATGGCACGACATGAGTGGATCAGTTATACATTAATTAATCCTGTAATTAAATCATGGGATCATCAAAATGTTGCCTATAATAAAAATGATGTTCACGAGTTTGCTATGGCTTTGAGTTTTGAAGCAGTAACATATGACATGGGATCTGTCAACGACGGCACCGTTGAAGGTTTTGGTCAGGCACACTACGATCAAACTGCTAGCCCGTTGCAGGGCGGGTCGGCAGGAACAACTGCTAGTCCTTCATTTGTATCACAACAATATAATGCTACCAATGCCATTTCTAACCTAACTAATATAGTTAATACTGTACAAGGTTATCAAAATACAAAGCCACTTAATGATACCACCATTGCAAATTTAACTTCAACAAACACTAACCCAGCGGCAATTAGTGGATTGCAAGGTGTAACATTTCCGCTTAATAATGTAGTTAACAATACAACTACTGCAACTCCTGTTCAATTATAAAGGATATATAATGTCTGGTAATTTGCCCACCGTATCTGCTAATAATGACGCAAAATCATTCTTTGACAAGTATTTTGTTAATCAAATAAGTTTTCCAGCAAATGAGATCGATCTTACTGTGGCGTTCTTTACAAAAAAAGGTTTTGATATTGAAAGCGCACGTAGTACTGCTATTGTAATTTTAAATCAAGCAAGAACAGATAATGTTAATGTTTTTGATTTATTAAACAGTTTAAAAACTCTTACTGATGTGCAATTAAGTCAAGTAGTTGCACAAATATTAAATAGCTACAGAGAAAAAATTAGCCTATTAGGTTATCGTGTAGCGCCAATTGTAAATACTTACGAAAGTCGTAATATCTTAGTCTAATATGGCCAATAAATTTGCAAAGGGCAAATTTGTCATGGCCCATCCAGAAAAATATATAGGAACGAAAATTCCTTTTTATCGTAGTAGCTGGGAATGGACATTTATGCGATTTTGCGACAACAATGATAATGTACAAAAATGGGCTAGCGAAGCTGTACAAATTCCATACAGGGATCCGCTGACTGGCAAACAAACTATTTACGTTCCAGATTTCTTTATACAGTATGTGGATGCTAAAAGTCGTATTTTAGTAGAGTTGATAGAAATCAAACCAGCCAGTCAAACTATTCTAGAACGTGTGGGCAAGAACAAATATAATCAAGCACAGTATGTGAAAAATCAAGCTAAGTGGGCCGCCGCAAACTTATGGTGCAAACAACAAGGAATACGGTTCAGGATCTTAAACGAAAATGATTTGTTCCAAATGTAAAGCTGATAAGTAATGTATGACTAAAAAATTAGAAGAAATCCTAAATTTGCCCGAAAGCAAAAAGATCATAAAACAAGAAGAAAAGAAGCAGTTGTCTGCTCCTGAACCCTTGCTACGAGATATTAACGAATACGATAAGATCAGTGCGGCCCTTCCAATGGTAAAAGGGCTGGGCGATCTAGGTGATGCCGAATTAGACGAGCTAGCACAAAAAGCCAAAGATGCTTACGAAGATATAATGGATCTAGGCATGAATGTAGAAGCACGTTACAGTGCCCGCATGTTCGAAGTTGCGGCTAGTATGCTAGGGCATGCTATCACAGCTAAAAGTGCAAAGCTAGATAAAAAGCTGAAAATGATTGATTTACAGCTTAAAAAACAAAAATTAGATAATGATGCTAACGGCGCCGACGACAGCGTTACTATCCAGGGCGAAGGAGTTATTATATCAGACCGCAATAGTTTGCTGGAAAAACTCAAGCAAATGAAATAAATATAGTACTGGGATATAACATGAAATCATTTAAAGAATACCTAACAGAAAGCAAAAAGGTCTACGAATTTAAGATCAAAATTGCAGGCGATTGCCCTAAAGACTGTGCCGCAAAAATCAAAGAAGCATTGGCTTGCTATAATGTTGAATCTTGTTCGGCTGGCAAAAGTAGTCCTATTACAGAAAAACAAGTAGATTTTCCAAAGTTAGAAAACGTCGGTGCAACAATATTTGATGTAGTTGTAACCTATCCAACAACTAACGCACAGATTCATGAAGCAGTTGCTAAGAAATTAAAAATTGCTATGGCGGAACTTCGTGTGCGAAACAAGTATGAAGAACAAGAACTCGCTATCAATCATCAATACGATGAAAAAACAGGCAAGCCCTTGCTTGGTACAGACGACGAAGATTCTAATTTCCAAGACCTAGTTGGCGAAGAACAAAAATTAAGTTTCTTAAAAGGCCTAAGCTCAATGAGCCGTGGCTTAGAAGAAGTTACTGGCACGAATGATCAATTGTTTGCTAAACCTGCAAAGAGCAAAGCACAAGATATCCAACCAACTATAACTGAAAAATCAGGAATGATTAGTACAGTTGGATCTAAGCATACTAAACTATCACCATCGGTAGCTGGTGTCAAACCCAGTCTTTTTGGTAAGGCTAAAGGAAAATAAAATGGATATTAAAGATATTTACAAACGTGTCAGAGCAATTGACGAAAATCAATCAGTAGAAGAATGTGGCATTATGCCTATGCCAGGCCCAACTGGTCAGCAAGATAATGTCAGCATGAATCTTAGCATGAACGCTAACGGTGCAGGCGGCATTCGTGACCTAATGGGAATTTTACGTAACATTGAACACGGTGAGAATCCTGCACACGATGCCGATGGACATGATGAACTAGATGCATTATTTGGCAAACCAGAGACTGATGATGCAGACATGTTGCTAGGCGCGGTTCCTGCTATGGAAGAAGAATACGGAAACAGTATGCAAGGCGCAAGTGGCGAAATCGAATACGACTCTGCCACCGTTAATAATATAGGTTCAAATGATGGCCGCGCTGGTGTTAAAGCACATAAAATGAATGGCGGTGAGAATCCACTTAGCGAAGCGTTAGTCAATCGTCTAAGCGAATTATATCAAGAAGTTAAAAGCAGATAATGTTTAACTTTGCCAAATAGGCTCTTCGGAGCCTATTTTTTTCAGTAAATAACAGTATGGCAAAATCACTTGACGGCGTCTTAACCAAAAAAGCGCATACCAAAGAAACCTTCACAGAAGAACAAGTACAACACTTGCTCAAGTGTGCTGACCCCGTTGAAGGGTACATGCACTTTGTCCAGAACTTCTTCCACATTCAACATCCTACCAAGGGCAAGATGAAATTCGAACCCTATGACTATCAGGTAAGATTATTACATAGTTATCACGACTATCGCTTTAACATCAACATGATGCCGCGACAAAGTGGTAAAACAACCTGTGCCGCTGGATATCTTTTGTGGTATGCCATGTTCCACCCAGATCAGACTGTACTAGTTGCCGCACACAAATACACAGGCTCACAGGAAATTATGCAACGTATTCGATATGGATACGAACTATGCCCTGATTTTGTCAGAGCGGGAGTTGTAAACTACAACAAAGGTTCAATGGAGTTTGAAAATGGTTCAAGAATTGTATCAGCAACTACTACCGGTAATACTGGTCGTGGTATGTCTATATCCCTACTATACTGTGACGAGTTTGCATTCGTGCAACCTAATATTGCAGAAGAGTTTTGGACTTCAATAAGCCCAACACTAGCAACTGGTGGTAAGGCAATTATAACGTCAACCCCTAACAGTGACGAAGACACGTTTGCTACTATCTGGAAAGAAAGTCAAGATTTGTTTGATGAGTTTGGCAACGAACGATTAGACGAAATGGGACGCAACGGTTTTCACGGATTCCGTGCCGAGTGGCATGAACATCCAGACCGCGATGATGAATGGAAACGTGTTGAGTTAGGACGTATTGGAGAAGAACGATTCCGTCGAGAATACGGATGCGAATTCTTGATCTACGACGAAACACTAGTCAGCAGTCTTAAATTAACTGAAATGTTAGGCAGAGATCCTTTATTTCGTATGGGACAAGTTCGCTGGTACAAGAAACCAACGCCAGGTAACACGTATCTTGTTGGATTAGATCCTAGCCTAGGAACAGGTGGTGACTATGCAGGTATACAAGTGTTTGAATTACCTAGCATGGTTCAATGTGCTGAGTGGCAACATAATTTAACTATTGTACAAGATCAAGTAAAAATATTCAGAGATATAATTAGATACATTCAAACGGAAATAGGTGAAGATTTCCGTAACAGTATCTACTGGAGCGTGGAAAATAATACCCTGGGCGAAGCCGCATTAATTGTAATTGCCAACTTGGGCGAAGACACGTTTCCAGGATTATTTCTAAGCGAGCCTGTACGTAAAGGGCATGTGCGTAAATTCCGTAAAGGATTCAACACAACACACAGCACAAAAATAAGTGCGTGTAGTCGTTTGAAATACTTTGTGGAAGAAGAAGTAATGACTATCAACAGCAAGACTTTAATCAGCGAACTTAAAACATTCATTGCCGCAGGCGTTACTTTCAAAGCCAAAGAAGGGCAACACGACGATTTAGTAGCCGCAGTACTGCTGATTGTACGCATGATTGCTGTATTAGCGGAATGGGATCCTGCTGTTTTTGATCGTTTAAGTTTAGAAGCCGGATTAGAAGACGATTGGGTAGAGCCCTTGCCCATATATATATCCTCAAACATCTGATAAATATAAGATGGAATCAAATTTAGATAAAATTGCGTTAGATTTGTACGATAAGATACAAACCAAGTTTCCTGAAGTGGAAATGGGTGACGAGCACGGGGACGTTTTAAGTAAAAAAGAAGACATCCCTAAAGCCAGGTTCTTTGAATTCGAATATAAAGAAAACGACAAAGTTTTAGGCACTATTGCTATTACACTAGATGTAGACGACGGCGTAGTTGTTCAAATCAGCAGAGAGATTGTGGACAGCAAACATCACGGAGCGTATAAGTTTATACGCGGATTCCGTCGATTTGCCAAGGACAGATTATTAAATTTTGATATTAAAAATATTGGAAAAAGCAATCTTGATAAAAGAGATTATGCTTTCCAAGCTAAAGCTAAGGAAGAACCGATGAACCCTATTATGGAAAATAAAATGTTTGGAACCTCTCGTATGAGTTACCAGGATTTAGGAGAGGCACGTTTAGTTGTCAAACACAGCCAAGCAGTTAATCCAGATCTTCCAGCTGGCCGTACCATGCACATTGAGGCAATTTATATTGAGAACGCAAGCGGTGAACGTTTCCGTTATCCACATAAACATTTAAATGGAGCTCGTGCATTAGCAGAACATATTAAAGCTGGTGGTAATCCATATGACGGCATTGGCAAACACATTACTGGCCTAAGCGAAGAATTAGCACAATTACGCAAGTTCAAAGGTTATGTTGGACGTAACGCAAACTTGGCAGAAGCAATGGGCGGCATCACTGACATTGTGTTTGAACGTATAGAAGCTATCAAGAAAGAAGTACACAATCTACAACGCCCTGTATTCTATACACAATTTGCAGAATCATTTGAAGCCTACGAAGACGAAATGATCCCAGAAGAGATAATGAGCGATTTGATTGATCGTTTGACCATCCGCACATTCAACGAAGATCTCAAGTCAGCATTTCCGTACATCTTCCGTTTGGTAGATGAAAGTAGTATACCAGTCAAAGAATTATCACCAGATGATTTGTTAGACGAAGTGTTTGACGGCGACAAAGAAGAAGGCACTACTCACAAAGGCGGAAAAGTCGAAAAAACTAAACACGGTATTAAGCATACAAAAACAGACTACGAAGACGCCCGCACAGAACCAAAAGAGCCTTCGTCACGTTATAAGAAAACTCCAATCCTAGATCCAGAAGATCAGTTTGAAAGTTTCATGAATAACATTTATAATGAAAACATGAACGCAGACGACCATGTTGGCATTTTCAGCAGTGATAGTGATATTAGAGATAATGCGGTTAATGAATTAAATAGATTATTATCTAGTGATTTTAAAGGCGGTGCCGCAGGCGATGCTAATGTTGCTATGTCATTAAAAGATCTAGTGCCTAATGCAATCATTGGCAAGTTAGCCACCTTAGATCCTGAATTAGATGTACATAGTGCGCTACAGATGGCACTACAAGACGAAGCGGAACAAAATCCAGATCTACAAGATACATTAGATGAACTTGATTTTACCAAGAGTGGAGATGTAGGCGAAGAAGAAGTTGCGGCCGCAGGCCCTGCAACAGATGCAAGTGCTCCGGCAGCTCCGGCACCGGCAGCTCCGCCCGTACCAGCGCCCACCGCTGAAGCACCGCCTGCCGTAGATCCAAATGCACCACCAGTACCGGCGCCAATTGCGGAAGATTCAGAAGATCCTCCCTTTGACCCGGATCCTCCAAGAAAAACTCCTCCAGCACTAGCCGGAAAACACGGACAAGGCCACAGTACTGCTAAACATTTAGCCAAACAAGGTTTAATTAAAGCAATACATGCGGCTAAGAAAGCAGGCGCAGACTTAGATACAGAATTAGATTTCGGACACAGCAAAAAAACTCTTCACGATACAATCAGAGAATGCGGCATGAGTCCTAAAGACTTTGGATTTGAACAAAAAACAGGTGTTCAAGAAATATTACAAAGTATTAGTGGATTTTGGAATCGCGACGCAGAAAGCCAAGGCCTACACGAAGGCAACTTTACTAAAGGTGGAACATGGACTAAAAGTCATGTAATTTCTAACTTTAAAAATGGTGCTTACGAAAACGCAACACCAGATGATGTTCGTCGTGTATGTAAGATGATTGACAGAATGGATCCTCCAAGCAGTGTTGGGCACGAACAATCACATATTTTAAAATTAGCAGGAGTTGCACACCAAGCACACCCAGTTGACGAAGAAGCAAGTGATGCAGATTATCGTAACGGTATGGACATGGATAGTGACAATGCTGGAGATGATTCTGCCGGTATGGATGATCGAAATGGCATGGATGTGGCCAGCGATCAATTTCCCACAGATAATGCCGAACTAGATAATAATGAAAAAAGCCAAGTTCAACAAGCCATACAACAAAATGCTCCAATGAGTCAAATTGGACAAATGATGAAAGCCTTTGGTATTCAGATGCCCAAGCTACCAGGTATAGATGGTGGAGAAGGTGAAGAACTACGCTTTGATGATATGGGCCCACAGATTCAAAAGTTCATACAAAACATGACAAAGAACATGCCTAATGCAACTAGTACCAGTACACAATCTGGCACTATTAATGGACAACCAGCACAGTTCAATGATGTTAAATCACAATTTGATAAAATGATGGGTGCAATGGGCGGACAAGGCGCACAAGGTATGGATTTTAAACCAGCTGATCAAGCTAATTTATTACAAGTCGACAATCCAGAATATGTTGCCCGCCGTGCGGCAGCTTTACAAAAACCAGGCGCAGTAGTTGGACACACTACTGTAAGCGAAAGCTCAGAATTAACAGCAATGTTGAAGATTGCTGGACTAAGATAAGGAATTGATATGAAACGCATCACAGAATCAGAGCTAAAATCTCACACTAGCAAACTACGTGAATATATCACTGTAATAGAAGCGACGCTTCCTGCATCTATTCCGGGCAGTGTAGATAATATTACTCAAGGTATTACAGGCGGCAATTATCAACAATTGCCTTATAAATTCCCTCCTAAATTTCCCTCAGGTAGTCAGCTCGACAAAACACCTCCGGCAGCTCCGGCAGCTCCGGCAGCTCCGGCTAAGCCAGCGGCACCTAGTGGATACCAAGGTAGTCCGCAAGCTCAGGAAATTAAAAAATTGAATCCCGATGTTATCAAAGATGTTAATTCAATCGGTGTTGGAAAAAGTATCAAATTACCAGACGGTAGCACATACAAAATTGCTCCCGGCGATACGTTAGATGCAATTGGTGCTGGAAAATACAAAGGTACTCCTCCCACACCTGCGGCAGCTCCTGCGGCAGCTCCTGCGGCAGCTCCTGCGGCAGCTCCTGCGGCAGCTCCTGCGGCAACAACAGGTGACGCTCCTGCGGCACAAGCACCATTACAAGCGCCAGGAACAGGAAGCGATAGTGAAGAAGGTCAAGCAGAATTTGATCCAACGTGGGGCGGAACAAAAGCACCAGCTGACACTCGTAACTGGTTTAATAGAAATCTTAATCCATTTAGCAGTGCTCCACAAGCCGCCAATCAAAACGCTACGTGGGATAACGCTCAACAACGTGCTGTTAGCAACCCAACTAAACCAGCGGCACCTGCTCCAGCGGCACCTGCTCCAGCGGCACCTGCTACCCAACCTGTGTTAGATGGCTCGGGTAAACCAACCAACATGGTCTCGGCCAAAGAATCAGTACAAATGGATGAGATTAAACGTTTGGTTAGTCTAGTACATTATCGTTAATCGAGTAAAATACTCACATTTCCAGCAAGATTTCTCTTGCTCTGCTAAATAAAAGCGTATACAATAACATGTATGCGCTTTTTGTTTAGTAGGTTCTAAACAAATATAGGCAAATAAAATCGCGGAAACGCAAAACAAAGGCTATTAATAGGAGAAACAATTATGGCATCTTTAGCAGAAATCAGAGCAAAACTCAAGGCAGCAGAATCGAAAGGTTCAGACAACAATCGTTCAGGTGGTGATAAGTCAATTTATCCATTCTGGAATCTCAAAGAAGGCGGCGAATCTACACTTAGATTCTTACCAGATGGTAACGCCGATAACACATTTTTCTGGGTAGAACGTGCAATGATCAAATTGCCATTCGCCGGAATTAAAGGTGAATCAGAAAGCAAACCAGTAACAGTACAAGTTCCATGCGTAGAAATGTATGGCGAATCATGTCCGATTCTTAACGAAGTACGTGCTTGGTTCAAAGACCCAGCATTGGAAGATATGGGTCGTAAATACTGGAAAAAGCGTTCATACATTTTCCAAGGTTTCGTTGTAGAAGACGGACTTGGCGAAAAGAATGACGAGCAACCAGAAAATCCAATCCGTCGTTTCATCATCGGCCCTCAAATCTTTACAAGTATCCGTGCGGCACTTGTTGATCCAGAATTGGAAGATTTGCCAACAGACTTAGTACATGGTTTAGACTATCGTATGAAAAAGTCCAGCAAAGGTGGCTATGCTGACTACTCAACTAGTTCTTGGGCACGTCGTGAGCGTCCACTAAGTGACGAAGAAAATGCGGCTATCAAACAACATGGCTTGTTTAACTTGTCAGACTTCTTGCCTAAGAAACCAGGCGAAGTTGAATTGAAAGTTATGAAAGAAATGTTTGAAGCAAGTGTCGATGGCGAGCCATATGACATGGATCGTTGGGGTCAATATTTCAAACCAGCCGGGATGAGCCAAAACACTGGTGATCCTAATAAGGCAACTCCTAAAGCAAGTGCTCCAGTAGCACATGATGATGCAGAAGATGATACTCCTGCTCCAGTAGCAAAAACTACTCCAGCACCAGCACCAAAAGCTGATGCGGCAGCCGGTGACTCACGTGCCCAAGACATCTTGGCAATGATTCGTAATCGTCAAAAATAATAAACACGGCTTGGGCCTCTGAGACATAGTACTCACGCCCGAGTTTTTCATTAGGAGAAAACAAAATGGCAACAGCAAAAACAGTAAAGTCTTTTGGCGACAAATTGACTAAGGTAAATGAATCATTTACAATTAATATGTATGATAATGGCTTCATGGTAGAAGCAGGTGGACGCAACAAGAAAGGCGATTATGTCAACGCCAAGATCTTGTGCAATTCACTAGACGAAGTTGTTTCACTAGTCCGTGAAGCATGCGAAATGGATAGGGACGTTTAATATGGCCACTAAAGCATTCGATTTATCAAAGTTTAGAAAAACTTTGACCAAGTCTATTGACGGACTTGGAGTAGGATTTAATGATCCTACAGATTGGATTAGCACAGGCAATTATACGCTTAACTATCTAATCAGTGGAGATTTCCACAAAGGTGTGCCACTAGGCAAGGTAACAGTATTTGCTGGCGAATCCGGCGCAGGCAAAAGTTTTATCTGTTCAGGTAATCTAGTGCGTAACGCTCAACAAGCAGGCATTTATGTTATTTTGATTGATAGTGAAAATGCACTTGACGAAGCATGGTTACATGCACTTGGTGTAGACACTAGCGAAGAAAAACTTCTTAAACTCAACATGGCAATGATTGATGATGTAGCAAAAACTATTCATGAATTTTGCAAAGAGTACAAAGAAATGGTTGAACGTCCTAAAGTCTTATTCGTCATAGACTCATTGGGTATGTTACTTACTCCTACCGACATTAATCAGTTCGAAGCTGGTGATTTGAAGGGAGACATGGGCCGTAAACCTAAAGCATTGACAGCATTAGTCCGTAATTGTGTTAATATGTTTGGCAATTTAAATGTAGGCATGGTGTGTACTAATCATACATACGCAAGCCAGGACATGTTTGACCCAGATGACAAAATTTCAGGTGGGCAAGGCTTTGTCTATGCAAGTTCTATCGTAGTTGCTATGAAGAAGTTGAAGTTGAAAGAAGACGAAGACGGCAACAAGGTAAGTGATGTAATGGGTATTCGTGCAAGTTGCAAAATTATGAAAACTCGCTACAGCAAACCTTTTGAAACTGTACAAATTAAGATTCCATATGAAACAGGTATGAATCCTTATAGTGGTATGGTTGATATGTTGGAAAAACAAGGTCTTCTTGTACAACAAGGTAATCGTTTGAAATATGTTGACCCAACTACAGGTGAAGAAACCTTATTGTACCGAAAAGAATGGAAAGATGATAAATTAGATATGATAATGGAAAATTATCATATTAAACCTACAACTACTATTCCCAAGGAGACAGAAGAAAATGTTGAGTGAAACACAAATTAGCGACATCTGGTTAAATTTTGTTGAATATTTAGACAAAAAACAAATTGAAACAGTGGCAGAACGCTATGTAGATTTGTTAGCAGACTTTGGTATGCCTGATAAAGTTTTTAAGGCCGCCATGGGTGTCGATGAAACACTTGATCAAGCTATTGGATATTATCTTAACGATGATTTCGACGGCGAAGAAGACGACGTACAAGAATTGGACTTTTAATGGGTTGGTACTCTAAGATTGCCAAGGATATTTCACATATCCCGGATGCAGTAGCATACTTTGAACAAGAACTCACAGAGGCACGAGAAGAAGTGAAACTGAGAGGTAATGTTGAAAAAGCTAGTGCAAGTATGCCGGGAGTTGTTGAACAACGATTTGGTCAATTACAAGAAATTGAGGCAATTTTAGAGTATCTTAACATAGAGTTACGAAGATTAAAAAGCGGCTTTTTTAGAAAGTATCTTGAAAACTATCAACGTGCTCTTAGCAGTAGAGATTGTGAACGTTATGTTGAAGGCGAAGCAGATGTTGTTGATATGGAAAAAATTATCAACGAATTTGCTCTGCTTCGTAACAAGTGGTTAGGTGTTATTAAAGGTCTTGACCAGAAACAATGGCAAATTACAAATATTGTAAAATTACGTGTTGCTGGAATGGAAGATGCATCCATCTAACTAATTTACTCAAAATACTGACCGTAGGCCTTAAATAATATTGAGGCCTATTTTTTTCTAACCGGTTGACCTTTGATATAAGTTAGCGTATACTTGCTTAATAATGACAATAGATAATTTATTACTAAAAATTGTAAATTTTTCCTCTAAGCCAATAGAAGAAATACTGCCTGCCAGAGATTGCAATGTGTTAAAAAATTTATCGGCGGCCATCAGCAGTCGGTTGTTTGTAACTGAAAACCAAGGTCGCTTAATAATCAAAATTCTTCGGGAAAATTCCGAAAAATTGCCAGATTTTAAGGACGAGGTTTTACAAGAAATCGCCACTCCAACGTGGTCTCGAAGTTTTCGTCAGATAGAACAGTTAAAAAAATTGTTTATAAAAAAGAACGAAGAGCAAGATCTCGAGATTTTCATCGAAATTACATATAACCAAGAAATTCGCAAAATTTTGCAAAATTTAGCGAAATCTGTGACCGGCCTAATTTATACTGGTCGTGATGGTCAGTGGAGTGCTAACCTAACTGAACAAAATATTGTTCAAATTTATGAAACGTTAGCACCACTAGGCTTTGACATTGACAGTACTATAAAAAACCACTATGAGACCATAAAATCTTGGTCAAAAACTGAGGTCGAAAACCGGTTCCTTATTACCAACATCACACACACTAATTTTCAAAAAGCGATTACTGCTGACTTAGGCATTGATACTGATATCGATCAGAACATCATTAATGATCGAAGTATACGCTACCAGTACACCACTGAAAAACCCCGAAATTTCGGTGAAAATTTGACCGAAAATATCGCTAATCGTACTGGTACTAAAATTTGGATCGACAAAAATCAACACTCGTTAGATGAAGTGTTATCTAGTTTAATAGAATTACGACGCATGCCATTGTTAGTTGTATTTGATACAATTATCAATAACAAGTATCTTGAAAATCTTGAAAATTTGTCAAAATCTATGAAAAAAGTAGGTATTGATAAGAACGTGGGAATTTACTTTAGATTGCCCAACGATGAGCTAGGTAAAAAATTCAATAGTGTAATTGCCGACAATCAGTACAACAAACACCTAGACGAAGACTTAATAGTTGGAGTTGTAAGTAGTGGAAAAATCCCCAAATTTTTCCTAAAAAATGCGTGGCGTCCTATGAGTGTAATTGCCTTAGATACAAAGATGGGGTTGCGTCATGGTAAGACTTCAGTGTATACTAACTGTTGTGACTTAATAATAGAATACGCAGACGAACCCAGTTTATTAGAAAAAAGATTCATAATTAAATGACCGTAAAATTAATTATCCGAGACGAAGTTAACATTAAATTCGAAGGCTTGAGTTTAGAAGCTCGTAAAAAACTGGCTAACACTTTTAAGTACGAAGACCCTACTGCACGTCATCGACCTGCTTATAAGTTAGGACGTTGGGACGGCAAAGTTAGTATGTTTGGACTAGGTGGCAACGGTTATCTTAGCCAATTAGAAAAGTGTCTTGAAGTGCTGTCTAACATGGATGTCAGTGTAGATGAGTTAGATGATTTACGCACTACTCCCCGGATTGAGTTTGAACCTGTGACTGAAACATACTGGGCAGACCAAGGCAAAGTATGGCCTAAAGGTCATCAACAAGAAGGACAACCTATTATGTTGCGCGATTATCAAGTTGACGCAATAAACACATTTTTAACCAATACTCAAGCACTGCAAGAAATTGCGACCGGTGCAGGCAAAACAATTACAACTGCAACTTTGAGCCAACTAGCAGAAAAATATGGACGTACAATTACGATTGTTCCTAATAAAAGTTTAGTAGAACAAACAGAAGAAGATTTTATTGCAGTTGGTTTAGATGTTGGTGTTTATTATGGAGATCGCAAGGATCTTAATAAGACACACACTATTTGCACATGGCAAAGTCTTAATATTTTAGATAAAAAGTCTAAAGCTCACGAACACGAAATTGTTACATTAGCAGAATTTCTTGATGGAGTTAAAACTGTCATTGTCGATGAAGTACATATGGCAAAAGCCGACGTATTAAAGAATTTACTAACGCAAAATCTGTGCAATGCTCCTATACGTTGGGGATTAACAGGCACAGTTCCTAAAGGCGACTTTGAAGCACAACCTATTTTTGCTAGTTTAGGATTTGTTGTAGGCGGTATTAAGGCACACGAATTACAAGAAATGGGAGTGCTATCTACTTGCCATGTAAATGTTGTGCAACTCATAGATTTACCAGAATTTAGAACATATCAAGAAGAATTAAAATATCTTGTTACAGATGATGACAGAATGATTTATCTGTCAAAGTTAATTAAAAAAATATCACTTACTGGCAATACATTGGTGTTGGTTAACAGAATTGATTCAGGAAAATTTTTAATAAACGAGTTACCAGAAGCAGTATTTGTATCAGGAGAAGTAAAAACTAAAGACCGTAAAGAAGAGTATGACGAAATTAAAACTAGCGATAACAAAATTATTGTTGCAACCTACGGTGTCGCGGCTGTTGGTATTAATATCCCTAGGATTTTTAATATGGTTCTTCTGGAACCCGGAAAAAGTTTTGTCCGTGTTATCCAAAGCATTGGCCGCGGCATAAGAAAAGCTGAAGACAAGGATTTTGTTCAAATTTGGGACATTACCAGCACTTGTAAATTTGCTAAACGTCACCTCACAGAGCGAAAGAAGTTTTACAAAGAAGCCAAATATCCATTTACTTTGGAAAAAACTGACTGGCAAAAATAATATGATGTTTAAAAAGAAAACTATAAAAATCGAAGCATACGCACCGACTGGATCTTTGATAGATTTCTTTCCAATCACCACGGCTAAAGAGGCATTGCCTCAATGGTATCATAATTTGCCCAAAGAATATTCCAAATATAATACTGTTAAACATTGTGCTGGAATTAGAGATTTGTTCAGTACAGGATTTATTATTCCTTCATGGGGCGAGTACGACATAACTGTAACACCCACTGGAGAAGCCTTAATAGATAGCCCTGTTGTACAATTACAAGGGCATAGTAGCCAGCATCATGTTGACGAAGAAGCACCCGGTGCATGGCCAGGATACACTAACGTAAAATTACATAACCCATGGTGGTTCTGGTGTGATACTCCACTCAAATGGATGTTAATCGGACCCGCATGGAATCAACAAGACCCACAACAATATACAACAATACCAGGCATAGTAGAATTCAGATATAACCATCAGGCTAATGTAAACACTCTTTTTAAAATACAAAAAAATAACTATGTAACAAAAATTAAACCGGGAGATGCGTTACTACACATGATCCCAATAACTGAGCTCTCTTGTGAGATAGAATTAAAAGTTATGACTGACGATGTTTATACAAATAAATTCGCCGGCTGGCAACATTCTTTTAATCTCGGTTATCAAAAAATAAGAAATATTATGGATAAACGAAATAAATTATGAATATATTGACATTAGAAAACCACACGTTTTCTCTAAACAACTTACCAGACGAAGTGGACGAAAATACCAGATTCGCAGTGTTAGATAACAGTGATCCAAAAGAGCCTGATTTCTTTTTTATGCCATTAATTTTTCTAGAAAGTTTCAATGCACCTGCAATGGTATTGAGAATTGGAGACGATGAAGTAACCATGCCCATCGATTGGTGTATTGCAGTAGGCGATAGCAGTGCGGCCAGCGACATAGAGATATTGCCGTTAACCAGTTTAAACGATAGAGGGTTTGATGCATTAATCTTTAATCCTTTAAGTAGTTTTAGAGTTGAATTTAAAAAAATTGAAATTATAAATTTTTATAATGATGTCAAATGGTATTTTCCCAAGATGAAAAATGCACAACTATTAGCAACACCATTGACCAACGGGGCAAAACCAGAATGTGCATATTTTGTAAAAGAAATTGCTAGGCAGAACGAAATTATTTTATTAGATAGAATATTATAAGGATACATCATGACATTAAAAATAGCATATTTTCAACCAACTATAATACTTTCCGACACAGTGCCCCCTGTTGAATTTAGTAAAATTTATAATCTAACAGAGTCAGCACATCAGCATCCAGAGTTAAATGAAGCTGATAATCCCCTGTTGAGTGTGCGTGGCGGCAACCAAATACAACTGCTGCCTAGCGATTTGAATCTTGATATTGCATGGTTAATCAAGTGGTTCGAAGAAGCCTGTCGTGGATATATGGAGCTGGTATCAGCTCAATCAGGTGCAGAAGAATTAAAATATGTAGATCCCAAAATTGTGAGTATTTGGACTATTAGACAGTCACAAGGCGACTATCAAGCCATGCACCATCACCCGGGCGGTCATATCAGCGGCAATGTCTATATAACTGCGCCAGAGTATAATGATGATAGTACTCCAACAGACGGCAACATTTATTTTAGATTGCCACAGCCCAAAGACTTAACTAAATTTGTCATGCATGATGGCTGGAAATACGAAGGCACTCCGGGAACATTTGTAGTGTTTCCTAGTCATATACCGCATGCTGTTTATCCGTGGAAGGGCACTGGATATCGAACTGTGTTGGCATTTGATGCTGTACTGGTACCTAAGCAAGAGTTTTTAAATGGGCAATCTTAAACCAGGTGCAAATTATATTTACGAGCGTGATAAAGGAACTGTTTATGCTCGTGAATTTGGCGCTGACCCAAGTACGAGAAAAGAAATTGGTTGGAACTACGATCCCCGTACTAACGATGGCAGGCCTTTACGCGATCATATAATGGATGATAAAATGTGGAGTGAAATTCGGCGAGAAGCACGTACCAATGTGACTTTACAAAAAGCTCTAGATCGTGCTATAATGATATACAAACTTAGTAAAGATAAAGTATGAGTGAAAAAGTAGAGCTTAAAGAAAAACTTGCGGCAGTAGATCAAAACGTTCGCGAATTATGGGATGCCATGGATGCCGATCAGCAAAAAGCACTAAAAAGTGAATTCTTTATTCTCAACAGATATGTTAGTAATGTACAGGGACAAAAACGAGAAATACAAGAACACTTTGTACTAACTGTTAATGAATTTTTCAATAAGAACTGGAATACTTTACAAAAGCATCCTAAGTTATTATGGCAGTTGTTGTGTATGTGCAGTTATAACGGTAATACTGTATTTTTTCATCAGTGGCTGGGCAATAAAAAGAAGTCGGGTAACGGCGGGAAGAAAGTAAAATTTTTAGAAGAAATATATCCAACTCGTAAGATAGATGAGCTTGAATTATTAGCAGAACTTTCTACAGATAAAGATTTAAAAGAACTTGGTAGAAAATACGGAATGGATGAAGCAACCCTTGCAAAGAAACTTAAATGATGGCCTTAGTTAGTCAACCTTATACATGCGGTTACTGTGGTAAAGGATTCATGCAAGAGAAGACTTTGTTTGTGCATGTGTGCGAGCAAAAACGTAGAGCACTGGCACGTAATGAAAAACATGTGGTACTGGCGTTTGATGCTTTTCAAAAATTTTATCGACAAGCGCAGCCAAACAGCAAACAGGAAAAAACTTATGAAGATTTTTGTAAAAGTCCTTATTATAACGCTTTTATTAAGTTCGGTAGTTTCGTTAGTAATGTTAATCCCCTCTACCCAGAGAGGTTTACAAATTATATCATCACTAGTGGGGTTAAACTTGACCACTGGTGCAGAGACGAACTCTACGAACTCTACGTCGCCGACCTCATCAGAAGAGAAACCGTCGAAACCGCCCTCCAAAGATCGATCCAAACGATGATGGCATGGGCTGACACACATAACGCACAATGGAATCATTATTTTTTGTATGTTAGCCTTAGCAGAGCATGTTATGATATTAAAGATGGAAAAATTAGTCCGTGGCTAATTTTAAACAGTGCAAACGGCAAAGCCATGTTGAACAAATTTAGTGATGAACAACTGGCACATATCCAGGGTATTATAGATCCACAATTTTGGGTTAGCAAATTTAAAAAACTTCCTGCTGATATTGCCTTGGTCAAGGATGTAGTTAAAGAATCGGATTTATAATGCCAGATATTGATATAGACTTTGCAGATAGAACAGTAGCCCTGGCAAAATTAAAACACAGAGTTGCCATGTTAGAGCCAGGTAAAAAACATAATACCGGTGTATATGCTACGGAGATACCTTATAACCCTATAACAGGGATAAGTACTATCGACTACAAGACTGCTGAGCAAAGAGGTTATTTTAAACTGGATTTTCTAAATGTAAGTGTGTACGAAAAAGTGAAAAATCGTGCGCACTTAACAAAATTAATGGAGACTGAACCATTATGGGATTTACTCTTGGAAGACGACTTCGTGAACAATTTGTTCCACGTGAATGGGCATGGATCTATTCTTCGACAAATGAAACCTGGATCTATAGAACAGTTAGCGGCAGTATTAGCCATGATTCGACCAGCCAAACGTTATCTGATTGGGAAAGATTGGGACTTGGTGATGACGGAGATATGGACGAAGCCGGAGAATGATGAGTACTATTTTAAGAAGGCACATGCTGTTGCCTATGCGCATGTGATTGTAGTACAGATGAATTTAATTTGCGAAGAATTAACGAATTTTACGAACTAACTGTACACTTTTACGTTTTACACGTTTCATACTCATATTCATTACATTTACTACAGGCCCTAAAATTACGCGAGTATCTTTGCTGTTAAACGTCTTTATAGCATAACCAAATGGGTATATTTGCTGTCTGCAAAAAATATTAATAGGAAATTGTCTATTGCTTTCCCACCACCAAGTTTCGCCTATTTCTAAAAATACAGCTTTTTCTTCGGGTGTTTTAATGGCGTTTAAATCATAGAAGCTGGTAACAAACTGATCTTGATTAATTATGATGCCCACGTATTCATCTTCGCCGTAGTTTAATACGCTAATAAAGGGTAAGTTTTGTTCGATATTGTCTCTTAGTTTTGCCATAAATATAGTAAAGGATTTGTGCTAATGCAAAAAATTCAAAGTTATTTATATCCAAACCGTATCATCGTTACTGCTGATCTGGCTGGATTTACTACGGAGTATAAAAACGTGTATCAGAGAAATGTAAAAATATATAACGGCGTTGACAACGTCATAGAGTTCGATGTTAAGAACGCTGATCAGAAACGCATTGATCTAACTACACTACGCCAACTTGAATTAAATGTCATGGACTCGCAAGGCAACGAGCTCAGTAACAGTCCTTATGCGTTGCGTACTACAGCAATAACAGGCATTGCTAAAACTGTAATACCACAGGATGATTTATCTGAATTGTCTGCTCAATTTTTAAAATATAGCATAACAGCATTAGATAGCGATTCTAACAATATTGTTCTTTATACAGACACCAGATTTGGTGCGGTAGGCACTATGGAACTTGTGGGCGATGCCACTCCGGTGTTTAAAAATGACCAAGTTTATACTGAGTTTACCCAAGAAATTAATTTTATGGGCAATGTTATAAATCACAGTAGCGCAATCCCTTGTAAATTTTATGAGGCAGAAAAAACAAATTCTCTTATTTTCGAAATCGAAATTAAAGGATTCCAAGGACAGATTTATTTGGAGGGCACTACGGATATGACCATATCTGTTAATTCTTATCTCAATGCTCCACAACTGTATCCTACTACTATTGCCACGCCAACGACCACAATTGTTCGATGGGTCAATGTTCCCGTAAATGATTTCAATTATTTCAGAGTAAGTTGGGTCAATAGCAGTGTTTATAATATAACTTCAACCAATACTAGCGGCGCAATTGGTTCGGTTGAAAAAATCACCATCAGCTCTTGAAAATACTCGAGTAATCTGCTATAATAAGGCATGAGCCTAATTGCGGACACACTTTTAACCTACTTACCTGCAAAACGTAAACATACCCCAAGTGGATGGGTTGGGTTTAATGCTGTCTGCTGTGATGATAAAAGACAGCGTGGCGGCTTTATTGTCAACGGTGGAGATGCTGTAAGCTATCATTGTTTCAATTGTGGATTCAAATGCAGTTGGCAACCTGGTAGACACATTAGTCAAAAAATGAATAAGTTCATGCGGGATTTAAATATTCCGGATGATATTATCGCACAACTGAGATTAGAAGCATTAAAATTAGACGACAACAACACCGCTGAAATCCGTAGCATAATTCCCAAGTTTGATGTCCGTGCATTGCCTATGGATAGTCAACTGGTCACAACATTATTAGACAACCCGCCAGAAAAACTTATACCTGTATTAGAATACATGGTGAATAGAAAACTTTTTCCTGAAGATTTTCCTTTCTATTGGACTCCTAAAGTTGGATTTAGCAATAGGCTTATTATTCCATTCTTGTATAAAAATGGAATTGTTGGCTGGACTGCCCGTGCAATTAATGATGCCACACCTAAATATTTGAGTGAGCAACAGCCGGGCTATGTGTTTAATCTAGACAGTCAACAAGACAGCCGTGAGTTCGTAATATGTAGCGAAGGACCGTTTGATGCGCTAAGTATTAATGGATGTGCTTTGCTCGGAGCAGAGATTAAGGACAGTCAAAACTGGTTGCTCAAACAACTGGGCAAAGAATTAATTCTAGTTCCGGACAGAGATCACGAGGGTCCTAAAACAGTAGAGCAAGCAATAGAATTAGGGTGGAGCGTCAGTATGCCCAATTGGCCTACTGGAGTTAAGGATATTAATGATGCAGTGATCAAACTTGGCCGACTGGCAACACTATGGCTAATACGTGACGCAACAGAATCTAATGCATTGAAGATTCGTTTAAAAATGAAAACTTGGTTTAAGGATATAACATGAAAAAATTTATTCGTTGGTTGATGACTCCGTATCGCAGATACAAAGAAAAGAAACAGTATGAAGCTAGACTAGCAGAACTACGTAAACGCGATCCATTTATCTACAAATGATTAACTGGGGGATAAACGCTCTTAATCACGGCTCAAGTCTCGCTGTATTCAAAGAGGGAAAACTAGTATTGCAGACTACTGGTACAGAAGATGAGATCTCAAGTGCTCAGACTGTACAAGCATTAAACTATGGAAGTCCAGACCGTATTTTCTGGTATGAACGCCCGTGGATTAAAAAAGCAAGACAAGTGTATGCTGGCCAATATCGTACAGCATTGGACATGTCGGTATTACCAAAACATCATCTTAAACAATTTAAATATGCAAACATTTCTTATACTCCTCATCATGGCAGTCATGCTGCCGCTGGTTATTATACAAGTCCGTTTAATCATTGTGCGATTGTTGTGCTCGATGCGATCGGAGAATTTGAGTGTGCTTCCATATGGCAAGGGCTTCACGGTGAAATGAAGCAAGTGTGGAGTCGAAGTTATCCACATAGTCTAGGACTGTTTTATAGTGCGTTTACACAATTGATAGGTTTAGAACCAATTAAGCAAGAATATCTGCTACAACAAATGTCAGAACAAGGTGACCCTAAAAGATATTTGGCCGAGGTTAAGAGTTATATAGATTACACAGTTCGACTAACCCGTAACTTACATAGGGGTGTTTTAGATTGGCCCTATCCTATCGATAATTTGCAAGATCAATGTGACATTGCGGCCGCAGTACAACAGGTGTTTGAAGATCAAGTATCGGCTGTTATGCTCAAAGCTAAACAGCTAGTTGATACAGATAGTTTGGTTTACATGGGCGGATGTGCTATGAATAATACTGCTAATAAAAAGTTTGTAGAGCCCAGATTCAAGTATCGTTGGAGTCTACCTAACCCTGGAGATCCAAGTAGCAGTATAGGCGCGGTATTGTATCATACCAAACAGAGAGTATGGGATTATCGTTGGAGTCCTGTCAAACATATTGCAATTAATGTATAACGAAAGTATAATAGACATATGGCACAAAATATAAATTACGGATTTGAAGTACAGAAATTGTACTTGGAAATGATGCTCAGTGACGCAGAAACATTTGTGCGTTGCCAAAGTATTTTTGATCATACATTGTTTGATCGCAAGCTACAAGACTCAGCAGAGTTTATCAACAAGTACGTGGAACAGTACAGCGTACTGCCTACTTTTGACATTGTAAATGCGAGTACTAATGCAAATTTAAAGACTCCAGAAGGCGTAAAAGAAGCCAACTATGATTGGGTACTTAATGACTTTGAAACATTTATTCGACACAAAGGACTTGAGCGAGCAATCTTAGAAAGTGCAGACTTGCTGGAAAAAGGTGAGTATGGTCCAGTAGAAGAAAAGATTAAAAAAGCAGTACAAGTGGGTTTACAACGAGACATGGGTACTGATTATTTTGAAGATCCCCGAGCTCGATTAATGAGGATCAAAGATAAAAATGGACAAATTTCAACGGGATGGAAAAGCATCGATGACAAACTTTATGGAGGCTTTAATCGTGGCGAGCTTAATATTTGGGCTGGTGGTTCGGGCGCTGGTAAGTCTCTGTTTTTGGCTAATCTTGGGGTCAATTATGCTCTCGCTGGTTTAAATGTGTTGTATCTCACACTGGAGTTGAGCGAGGACTTGGTGTGTATGCGCATTGATGCAATGACCACTGGAATCCCCACAAGAGAGATTTTCAAGAGTCTCGATGACGTGGAGATGAAGGTCAAAGTTATTGGTAAAAAATCTGGTCATTTGCAGGTAAAATACATGCCAAGCGGTAAAACCGCCAATGACATTCGTGCCTACATGAAAGAGTATGAAGTTAAACTTGGACACAAGATTGATGTGTTACTAGTTGACTACATGGACTTGATCATGCCACTAAGCAAGCGAATCAGTGCTGAAAACTTGTTTGTCAAAGACAAGTATGTAAGTGAAGAATTGCGAAATTTAGCGGTAGAAAAGAACTGTGTGTTTGTTACAGCGGCACAGTTGAATCGTGGTGCTGTTGAAGAAGTTGAGTTTGACCATAGTCATATTTCGGGTGGACTAAGTAAGATTCAGACTGCGGATAATGTGTTTGGTATTTTTACCAGCCGTGCTATGCGTGAGCGTGGCCGCTATCAAATTCAGCTGATGAAGACACGCTCTAGCAGTGGCGTTGGTATGAAAATTGATTTGGATTTTAATATTGATACACTACGTATCAGTGACCTGGATGAACAAGATGGATATGGTAGCGGTGCGGCCAGTGCTGGTAGTAGTTTGTTGAACAGTATTAAACAGAGACAAACTGTGGCCGCAGAAGAAGCCACTGGATGGGAACGAGCCAGTCCTAAGGAAGGGTTTGATTTGTCTAAACCTAGAGTACAAGCCAAAGTTGAAAGTAGCAAACTAAGAGAACTGCTCAATAACTTGCCAAGTGACGAGCTGTAATCTTGTTGTAATGCATTTTTTGCATGAGATAGATAAGTACACATATAATAACCAAGGTAGCGAACCATGAAATTACATCACATTACAGACATTACAGATCCACTAACGAGTCTTATCAAAGACGATCCAGTAAGACCACACATTCCACTTGAACAACGTATCAACGAAGCTGCCGAGATATTAATTCTTAAAGCTGGGGAACAGGTCCTGGCCATGACATGTATGCAATGGTTAAGTGATATTCCCACTACAGAAGAAGATTTGGTTAACATGGGCAAGGAACGTAACACCGCAGTATTTTATACCATCTGGAGTTACAGTCCAGGCGCCGGTCAAGAGTTAATCAAACAGGCCGCTCGTTGGATCTTAGATGAATACAAAGAAGTTAAAAACATTGTGACCTTAAGTCCGCAAACAGAAATGGCCAAACGTTTTCATCTAAAGAACGGCGCCGAAGTTTACAAAGAAAATCCTACCTCAGTAAATTATCGCTATTACCACAAACAAGATTAAAACTTGATATTGCCCGCGAGTACAATGCGTTCTTCTTGTAGATCATAGATAGGAACGCTGTGATTTAGCCAGCCGGGAAACATGATTAAATCCCCGACTTCAGGATAAAATTCATAGTCAATATCGTCAAATTTCAAGGGCGGCGAACCTTCGGGAACTTGGCAATAATATATCCAACTCATCTGTCCGGGCATGTGTACATGCTTGTCGCACCAATCACCGGATCCATATATAGCACCCCACAGAGCATCCATGCTGTACTGTATTTTTAAAGGATATCCGTCTTTATCAATCAGGTTCATAAAGCTGGTATACAGGCTAGAGTGTATCAAATCAAACAAAGGCTTGTATTTCTTGCTTTCTGGATTTAGTGCCAATTTCCAACCGGTCATATAGCCCTTAACGTTGCTTAAATGACTGTTTGTACCGCCTTCTGCACGTATGGCTTCGATTAGGTGGGCATTGACTTCTTCGTGGTTGTCTAAGTGATATTCCCGGACAAAACGGGTTAAAGGAAAGGTTATGTTCATGGGAATATTTATAGTACTGAACCTTGATAAATATTATTTTAGGACACGAGATGGCCATCTTTACAGCGAGTCAAGCTACTACAGCCGTATCAGCACTTACACTCAGTACGGCTGAACTAGCACACCAAGAGCTGATTGCCCGCTATCAAGGTATATTTGATCTAATAGAAACAGCCAGCGGAGAGGGTCGAACCAGCGTCACTTGGAACTTGACCAAAAACAGTTATTTGGAAATTCTAACAGATTTGCAAGTTGCTGGATATACCGTTAGCTCGTGGCCATCGGGAATCACAGACCCTAGCAAAAGCAGTACGATTACCATCAGTTGGCCGGCGGCAGTTGTAACACCCACAGTATACCCTAGTATGATTGGCATATTGCCTACTATACTGGCAGGACAGCAAAACGTATATTTCAAAGCAGTGTTTGCCGCCAGCGGAGGAGTTGGCCCTTACACTTACACTATAGCAGGTGATATCCCCACAGGCCTGTCATGGAGCACATTGACCAATGTGAACACTATTACGCTGTCAGGCACACCCCTGGCGGCTGCCAATGAGTATAACGCACTAATCATCACAGCAACAGACACTGTGGGACAGTCAATCAGCCAACGAGTCACATGGGACATAGCCAACTCAACAGTGCTGACTGTTATCACCAACACACCGGGTACACAGTCTTTGAGTTATAGTGCCGCTACTAGTCAAATAACATTTACTCCCTATCTGTTGCCCGCAACAACTACTAGCACACTGGGCGCTGTGATCATACCCTCAGTGGTGACCAGTGGTATTAATAATTCCAGCGGTACGCTGACCTTGGCCACAGCCAGCACTACTCAGTTGGGAGCCTTGAAAGTAGACGGAACCAGTATACAAGTAACGGACGGGGTAGCCAGCATACCCAGTACAACCACAGTGCTGGATCAGCGCATTAGAAGCATAGCCATTGCCAGTGCAGTGGCATTTGGAGTCTAACTCGTGACCAGTGTATTTTGGGATTACAGTCCTTGCATACACAACTTTAACTATGTAGCAGATGTAGATTGGCCTAGAACGGAACTGGCCCAAATGGACTGGATCACGGGCATACATGAAGTGGAAACATGGTTATTAAACTATACCGGACCCAAGTACAGCAGATGGTGTTGGGCCACTGCGCATGAAGTGTACCACATAGGTGTAGCTTTCAAATATGACAAGCATCGTTGCTTGTTCTTGCTGAACTGGAGTTAATTTATCAAGCTCAGCCCTTGGGCAATAGCCCGAGCGGCGTCATGTGCAGATTGCCGTCCGGGATGGCTGATAATTTTGTCTTGTTCTTTGATCACATCCCGGGCATAGTCCACAGTTGTAATCCATGCACAATCCAACAAACGGCTAGTTGGATGAAAGAAACTACAGTCAAAATACCTTACTCCTGTTTCCTTCCACATGACTTCGGCTAGCGTTTTTTGATACCGGGCTCTTGTGGCTTGATTAGTGTCTGTTTTATTTAGGGTCATAAAATAGTTAGCATCATACAGGGAAGTACTGTGGGCTCCGTGATGTAGAGCAAGGTCATCCTCTATAAATTCTGTACATCTATTGTATATTGTCCACACATGAGCTACAGCAAAAGGCCTTGGATAACTGTGTCTAAGCACACCGCTGTTATACAAAGCTACTTCTATGCTACTGCCGCCAAAGCCCATGTTGACCACTGGGCGATTGACCATGCGACTTAATTGCGCACCGATAGTGTCATGTTGATGCAGGCCGATTCCAAAAACATTACTGCACCCAAAAATAACTATGGAATTAGTCCAGTCAATTGTGCTAAATTCAGGAGCCCTGTATCCTTGGCTGTTTATAGAATATTCTATAGGGTTATTATGATATAGCCAATGGGCTGGTTGAATGCTTGAATTTATTTTAAATAATTCTTCAGTATCAGTGGGGTAAAATGCACGTACTTGTGGTACCAGACCTTGCCTAATAAAATTTAAATGTTCCATGCATTTATTTACCGGGGAAGTGTAAGCTATAGATCGCGAAGCGGCAGCGGAAAAATTTTCCACATATACTTGTGCTACGAAGTAGCAAGCGGTAAAACGCGATATTAGCGTTCTGCTTCAGTTGGCCCCACACGTTGGCATATACCAGCAATCAGCTTGTGCCGCTCACTGGAGTCCACTCTACTAGCACTTATACGCTCAATATCCTCTATGGCTATCTCCAGTGTTTCTATACGATTCAAAGCCGTATAATAGCGTTCTCTCAAAGTGGACGCTTGAAAGATGCTGATTAATCCTGTTATTATTCTAGATAGCCATAAGTGTGTGTTCATACTTGTATATAGTAAATATAGCTATGTATGCACTCATAATGAAAATAGCTGCCAATGAATGCCTTTATGTACTTGTGGTCACAGTCTTGGGCATTGTGGCCTTTGACTTGGGCCTGCTGATTGGCGCGGTGTGGATTAGGATTTAAATAAATATCAACATGCGATCACATGAATTTATTAGGGAATTTGACTTTGCACAGATGCAACGGCAACGTACAAACCAAGACAGCCCTTTGAAAAATTGGGCGCTCAACACATTGGGTGATGCAGTAAGCATAATACCACGTGCCCAGTATAGAAGCGAGTGTAACAACATTCTCGCCAAAATCAAACAGACAGCACAGAGCCAAATTGCTCAACTGATCAAGGGTCGTAAACCCACACAGCAGGACGTGGATAGTCTTGCCCGTGTGTTAAACACGACTACATTGCAAGTAAGTACCAGCACAGAAGGTGATCATGCTCGCATGGATGACAGTGTAATAGTAATGGATCCTTGGAACCGCACTACTGACGTTAATGGTGTTACTTGGACTATAGCGCATGAGTTAGGGCATATACTGCATCAACACTGGTATAAAACCTATGAAACTGACATGCAGAAAAATACTCAAGCGGGTGAACGTTTTGCAGACGACATTGCCACACGACTCACACGGGCCATGGGCATAACCAAAGCAGTGGCATTTAAACCCAAAATGGATCCTTGGGATTATAGTGATCAAACTAATCCATGGGCCGCAGGGCAAAGTCCTGATAAGGTTCATCCCAGTCTTAGAGATAGGATTGATTCCGCTGGTAAACAAGGTCTTGAACTGAGCAAGCCCAGTGATGCTCTAACACATGAGCCCGGAATGGCTACTGCAACTGCGTAATTTTTCAGCGCAAAAAAATTTAGCGAAGTACTTAACGCTCAAGTGGGGTTGCTTTTTAGCAGTTCTATGATGATTTCCGCTAGTACAGGATCCAAAGGTATGGGCTGGTACATTAGCGCCCGTACTCCACATATATGGCCACAGCACACAGTATGACCAGTACTAGGACAGGACTCCATGATTCCCACACAGTCATGGGTCTATGCACAGGATAAAAGCAATCCTGGTCCGGATCGTAGCGATACAGTCTGCCACGGTGTTCAATATGAGTGTCGTAGGGATCCTTTTCCATGCTAGTATATATGCCAGAAAAAGGTCCTAGGGGATCGTTTGTGATTGCTCGCGAAAATTTTTAAAGAAGTACTTTTGCTTTCAGGGTGGTGATTTCTAACCTATGGGCATGCGCTGTTGCGCTATTACAACAATAATATATTTGTATAGCCTCCCACCCTCTCAAAGATTTTTTATTTCTCATGCCCCTGAGGTCAAAAAAATCCCCAAACTGTATTAGAGTCTGGGGATCTAAAAAGGTCTTGCCGGGAGCGAATCGGGCTTATGGGACCTTTTAAGGCATGTGGTCACCGGGAGCGAATCGTTGGCCACATGCTGGGCGTCTTAGTGCGCCCTTACTACAGTGTTAGCGGTTACGCATACACGTTACTTCTGCTACTGCTCTCCACTTGCCGGGCATGCTGGCTTTCAAGTCCGCAATCTTAAGCACGGTGCGCAGGCTAAGCTCACGCAAGCGGCTGGTGTTCTCCTTAACAAAGTCCAACACAAGCTCTTTGTCTAAGTCGCTGAACTCGTATACATCCAGCATGCCACACTCAGTGATTACCTGCTCAATACGTAACAGCTTCTCACGCTCTGTATCAATAGTCAAGTCCAAGTAGTGGCAACGGCTTTCCAATGCTTCCAAGTGATCGCGGAGCTTCTTGCTCTTAACGTGATCGAACTTGATGTTGGTAATAAAGATAGCACCACCCTTGAACTCAA
>Ga0209188_1000645_pt1 | contig 32553 bp, 25 predicted proteins | sample C_130625_EF_Meta_FD_187307 | JGI IMG/M metagenome (GOLD analysis project Ga0209188, IMG submission 187307) | Freshwater microbial communities from Lake Croche, Canada to study carbon cycling - C_130625_EF_MetaG (SPAdes) (version 2) | ecosystem: Environmental > Aquatic > Freshwater > Lake...
GAAAAAGAAGAATCAAAAAAACTAATTGATAAAATAGAAGAATTAGAAAGTTTGTTAGCAGGAGACAACCCAGATCCTGAAGTTTCAATTGAATTAGCTAAGCTAAGGGTAAAATATGACGATTATTTAAAAGAGGTTTATAAAAAAATAGGAAAGAACTTTGGACAATTTTTTAAGTTTTTTGGCGTGAATCAAAAATACGCAACTGTTAAATTGTGGGCAATGTCATTTAATTATTCAGATTTTTCGGCGAGGTGTATTGAGTTAATTAAAAAATCATTTCCAAACACGTTGGGAGATGCTACCAAAATTTCAAATTTAATTCAAAAAAATAGTGCAAATATGACAACAGAATTAAGCAAAATTATTAAAAGATGCTCTGAAATAACTCTACCAGATGGAACAATAACATATATTTATGTAACAGTTGGCAGCAATATTGATATTTTCACAGGCAAAGTTATAAATGAATCAAAATGCAATATAGATCCAGCGGATGCAGATTTAAAAACGGATGATTTAGAAAAAATTTTATTTACGCCAGAAGTAATTATTTATTTGTCTGATCCAAAAAATCATGCGTCATTTTCACGACAAACAAAAAATGTAATTAAAAAACTTAATAATAATTTATTTAAATTGGTCATTGATACAACTTCAAATACAGTAGAACAAGAAAAATTAAAACGTGAATCTTTAAAAAAAGAGTTAAAAGATAAAGAAGATGCACTTAGCAATCTTATTTCTGCCGAAAAAACAAATGATGCAACAAAGCTACAGTTGAGTGAAGAAATAAAACAATTAACGGATGAAATTTTAAAATGCAATACAGTTATTTACGAATTGGATGGTTTTACAAATTATTTTAGTGAATACGCAAAAAAATCACTTATTTCATCAGCAATTAAAGATAGATTATATGCGTATTTATCATTTAATTTTATTGATTTAAAAATTGCAAGTCAAAATAATTCTACTCCACAATTTGACGATTTAAATGTTAAAAACGAGTTTATTATTAAACAGTTAGAAATAGTTGATGAAAAATTTAAAAAGTGTGACGATTCAGATTTACAAACAAAAAAAGATTTGATTGATTTTTTGGATGGTCTTTCTGTAAATTCTGAAAAAATTCAGTTATCTGACGCAAAAAACCCAAATGACATTGGAGGTATTGTACCTTACCAAGTAATTATAGATCTAGGCTATAAAAAACTTATTAAAAGTTTGGAGAAAGTTAAAAATGAATCAATTACATTGGATAATAGTATAACAGGTTTTAAACACTCTATTGAAAAATATGAAAAAGAAATTAAAGGTCAAAAAGGCGTAAAAAATGTAGCAAAATCTAATATAGTTACTTGCAAACAATTGCAATCATTGTCAAGAGACGTAGAAAATTATTACAATAACCAATACGAATTGTATAAAGAATATAGAAAAACGCGAGCTGCAGATTTTTATTCTACAAGTAACACAAATATAGATAATTATAAAAAAGATGTTAAAATATTTGCTGATGGATTTAATAGAGATTTAACGGCATTGCATAAAAAATATCTTTCAAGAATAAAACCCAAACCAGAAGTTTCTCCTGGAATTTCAACTGTAGGTTTAAATCCTTCAACTCAGACAACACCATCTCCAAATCCGGACGATAGCGATGCTGGAAAAACTGGAAAAAAAACTGGCCCAGGAGGAGTTTTAAAAACAGATGAAAAAGGTAATACACAAGATCAACAAACTGGTAATGCGCAAGACGTGACAACATCAGAAATGGAAAAAGAAAAGGCAGACTTAGAAGCAAAACAAAAATTAGAAAACAAACAAGAACAGGAACAAGCGTTAAAATCAGATCTTGATTATGAACTTGGAAATGAAGAAAAGCAAGAAGAAGAATTGCAAGAAGAACTGCAGATGATGTTAGGTTTATTATTTGGTTCTGATGATTTTTTTAATTTTATTTCATCATTATTAAATCTAGTGCCTCAGCAAAATATGTCCCCAGAAACCCCAGGATTACCAGAAGATAATGACTTGTCAGAAAAAGAAGACTATTCTGAAAAAAATGCAAAAGATATATGCAAAGAAAACAAAAACAACTGGTGGATTAAAATCGCAGCTCCTGAAAAATATGTAGTTATAGACCCATATAGTAAAAAAGAAGCTAAAGGATGCTCTAATAATAACTATATACTGAGCGCGATTTCATCAATAACAAGTGTTATTGTAAAAATTGCGAATAATGATTTTCTTAAAAAATTGATAATAGCTTTATTGTGTTCTTTGGTCGGTGCTGGAGGGGGCGCGTACGGAGGATTGAAGGGGGCATCTAGCGCTTTTATGGCTTGCTACCAGTTTTTTGATGCGCTTTTTGCTAAGCCTGCGTGCACAATTTTATTAGGGTTTTCTTATGTTAATTATATTTTAAAGAATGTTTTGGCGTCAGCTGACTTTAAGGACACAAATTTAGATTTAGCAAAGTCCATGTTATTGACCCTTTATGGATGGTCATATTATGGTTTATTAGATGGAAAGCCAGATTTAAAAGATGAATGTGATGAAACATTTAAACAAGGCTCTGGTATTTCTGGATGGATTTTGCAAGTTTTGGGTGGCACTGATTCTATAGAAGCTATTAAAGGTCAAGTTAATGCTGTTATGAGAAATTTAATAGTAAAAGATCCTAATACTACAAACAGCATATATGGAGTAAAGGATCCACTAGATTACAATTTACCTGGAATAATTAATTTGGGAAATATAGATGATAGATTAGCTGCATATAATGCATCAGGCGCAGGGGATTTAGTTGATGATACAAACATATTCAGTTTATTTGCATTATTTGCAAAAGATAAAAATAAATTATTTACTCCTGAAGTACACACGCAAGTGGAAGACTTTAATAATGAATTAAAATTAAAATATCCAGATGGAAATGTGACTGTTCCAGCAATATATGGCACGTCTCTATATGACAAATTAACGCCATTATCAGCGATACTTTTATTGTTCTCAGATGCCTCAAATATAAAAGAAAACTTAAGACATTTTATTAGTTATATTACATATAATTGCTTCAATTTTGTTATTCCGCCAGAAATACATAGAACTACATTTTGGATGGCCTATGCGTTTTCAGGGCTTACTAATGCATACTCTTGGACTGTTCGTGTTCCTAATTTTTTTGGAGTTTTTCTTGGAGATATTCTAAGTGGTCCTCAGGAAATAATATTAGTTTTATTGACTTGTTTTTTTGGGAATAAAAGCGTTATAAAAGATGGCAATTATAGTGATCAACTTAATCTTGTTAGAGATAGAATTGAATATGAAATTTTTGAATTAAGAAAAAAATATACAGATCCCAACAGTAAAATTATTAATAAAACCGCATTATCAGACGATGTAAAAATGCAATTTATTTCATTGCAAAGAAAAATTATGTGGGCTTATAGAAACGCATTTAAGCAAGTTCAAAATGCAACTGATCCTAAAGGAGTTACAGAATTTAATGAGTTAATTTCAAGTTTAAATAAAAAGGGAAGAGAAGACGCTCTTATGTCTGTTACCGACATTTTTAAATATTTAACGGACGATCTAATGTTAGAAGATATCAGCATTAAGGATAGAAAATTTGAGCAACTGCAAAATAAGTTTTTTGTTTTGACTCAAATAAGTAGCATTCCTTTTACTGGTTGCACCACAAATTATGACGGCATTTGTTTTTGGGATATAAAAGGTATGTTAACAAAAACTGTAAATGGAAATCCTCCAAATGCTGAACGCATTATTAAAAGATTACAGGCAATGATGCATTTGATTGATGGTTGCACAATAGATTCAGACGTAACAAAGCCCCTTAACCCAACAGCGTGTGATGACATTAAGAAAAAAAATGATATTAAAAAAAATATATCTTTTACACAAAATTACGACTCTTTAATTGATTCAGACAAGGAAAAAATAAAGGAATCTTATTTAACATTATTAAAAACAATGGCGGCATTCTCTATAAAAAAATTAGAAATGAACTCCGCCGTAATAAAAAAAATTATGGATGATTTAAAAAGTCCATTAGCAAAAAAAAATGGTCAACTTATGTATAAAATAAATTGGGCAAAGGTAAAAGGAAAAATGACACAAGAAGTTTTACAGGAAACCTTGAATGAATTGTCGCGCGGTGGATTAATATTTGTTTGTGAATTTGGACAAACTTATAGAATTGAAACAACACCAACAGGCGATAAGTTAATAATTTGCGAAAAGGGTAAAACTGAAGAAGAAAAAATATTTTTTAAAGATTATGCTGAAAAAACAATAGAAAGGCTGAAACAATCTTTATACACACAATATCTCATTTTAGAAAAAAAGAATGACCCTGAAACTGTTTTTAGATCATTACAATTTATTGATGAAAATTATTCTTTATTAAAAACAAATGATCACTGCAAACATTTAGTTGCATCTAACAAAAAAATGGAAAAAATAAATAAAGAAATTAAAGAAAATAAGGTAAAGTTGCTAGAAATTTTTACAGAAGGCGCAAACCCTCCAGAATTATTTAATGAAGAAGAATATTATAAAAAACTTGATGAAACAATTGATAATATCAAACCACTCCTTGACGAATTAAAAACAAATATAACAGATATATCTGAAAAATTAACAGTAAATTCTACTTGTAAAGAAGAATTAACTAAAATAAATAGTGTTATTGATTATCTAAAAGGTTCTAATGCCGATTTTCATTTTCCTGGCGGTTTAAATAGTTTGACTGGTAAAATTTTTACATTGGAAAATTTACAAAATATAGATGGTTATAAGTCGTTAAATTCGTTTTATAGTTATTTATTAGAACACAATAAAATTGGGCCTTACATCTTAACTGATAAAGAGATGGCTATATTATATATATTCCGCGCTTTTCTTTTTACAAAAGGAGATTTAGATAATTACACTATAGCACATTTGCGCTCTTTATTTTTATCTAAGAATTCTAGTAATTTAACAAATTATTACACAAAAATAATTCTTGGAGAAATGAAATTATACCACATAGAAGAAGATAGTTTACGTCCACAGTGGGAAATAAATAAAAAATTAAATTCAGACGCATTTAGAGGTTTATTGTCTGATATGTTATTGCATTTTTCAGCAAATTCGCAAAACATTGGTGGATTTGAAATAAAAAATCCAAAACCTAAAGTTGAAATGAAAGGTGCAGTGCAACTAAAAGATCTTGATAGTAAAGAAGAATATTTTAATTTATTCGCTCCTCCCAAGGACGTAAATGGTAAAATTATAACAAAAGTTGGAGGCATTGATTTCAGACCATTAAATCAATATGGATTTTTTTTAGAAACAAATAAAGATGGGTTGATGTTGTCGCCTTGGAATGCAGCTTATTTGGGAGACTATGGATCAATTAGACAATTTTCAGATAGAATGACCGAAGCGGTTAATAAAATGGACACATTTTGGATTGACCAAAAACTAGATATAAGTCTAGATTTAAAAAAAAATATTAGACTGAGCAACAACAAATTTGTTCATTACGAAATGGGAAATTTTATTGATAAAGGTTGGAGGCAAGAAGGAAGTTTTTTTTCGGATTACGATTTATATGAAGGACCGCCTCCAATATTATATAATTATAATTGTAAAAATAATCCAGTTGAAGGTAGGGGGTGGGGTGGTTATTTAAGTGCAACTGAAGACCCAATTAAACTGTACAATTTTGTTAATGACAACTATGTGCAAGTTTATACTGATCCTCAAGATAAAACAAAATGTGTTAGAATGTTAAAAATGGATGTAGCATATTTAAGTAACAGTTATATAAATTTTAATCCAGCTCTTCACGGAAAGGATATTTTACAAAAATTAGAAGAAAGAAGCAGATATATAGATGAATTAACAAAGGAATTAAAAAAAACACCATCTTGGAGTCCAATTTATGGCGATTCGCTTATTGAATTGACAAAAGCAACCGCAGGTTTTTTAGTAGGAGATGAATTTTATCTTAAAAAAGCGCAAATAGTTGGAATTGGAGATGATGATGCCGACAAAGATTATAAAAGTATAAATGCAATAGAAAAAATGTATAAAAAGGCAAAAACTGAATCAAATAATACTATACCAATGCTGTCCCAAACCGGTGGTCCATTATTGGGCTATATTCCTTTATCTGCCATTTATTACAAAAGAATAATGGGAGAAAAGATAAAAATAACAGTAGATAGTAAAGGAATTAGAACCTATTCGTTTGAATATGACATTTCTAGCGGAAATTTAGACAACAAGGTTATTGTGTTATAATTGTGACATTGTATAAACTAAAAGCAACAATAATCAATAAGAACAATGTAAAGTTCCTTTATTATTTTTGATACTATTTTAAAAATAATATGCTCGCAAAGCTCGCTTGGCGTGCATTGTTTCAAATAGAATGCAATATAAACAAAGTAAAAAATGGCGCGTTCAATAATCCACTTTAAAACGCGATTATGAAATATCTGATACAAAGACCATTGGTTTACATAGCTGCACATTTGAGTGCTATTCTGTTTAATATAAAACAAATGTATGTCTAGAAGTCCTGCAAGTATGCGGTGAAAATTGTTTTTCTCATTTTTAACCGATAACACATAGTAAATTTTGTCAGAGCCAAACAAGTCCAAATACAAGGTTTTCTTATTGGATTCACTGGGAAAAATATATGGGTTGACTCCGTCGCAATATCGTTTCTTATAAACCATATTTCCATTGGCAATAAAAGGAACAAAACAAGACTTGTAAACAGTTTCAATCAAGTCGTCTATATTCTTGTATTTGCTTTTAATAATTTTCTTTCCTTTTTTAATGTCATAATAAGTAATATACAAGCAGTTGTTTAGATTTAAATAAAATTTGTTTCCGTGTGATGTTAAAATGCGCTCTTTGATTTTGTCCAGACAAGATTTAAATGCATCAAAGTGCCGAGTTTCTTTAAATTGTTTTACCATTATATTATATAACTCAGGCATCAAATCCAGCGCGTCCATCTTGTATAGGACAGCACAAACAGACCCAATGCTGCAACAAGAAATCTTATGTATAGCAACGTATTTTTGTTTTTCCATTTCTCTCAAAAAGTATAGGGCTCCAGTTAAATAACTGCCGTTAAACATTCCTCCGTCTAGAATGAGATTAATATTTTCTGGGGTTTTTCTCTTGGGTAGATTTGTCATTAAATTTTGAACGTAGTTTTTTATGATACGCATTTCAATTGTTATGATTCTTATTAAAGTTCTATAACAATTATTTTATTTTAAAACGAGTTTATCAGAATTTCTCATTCTTCATCAATCTTCCGATAAATGCAGCAGAATCATCCTTATTCATCACATAACAGTTGATAATCTCAGCCGGCGAATAAAAATAATCAGCAATCTTCTTTAGATGTTTCTCATTAATGCGTTCGGAATAATATCTTTCATACATTTGCCTTATTATGTCGCGAGATGCATTATCCAATTTAAGTGTTATATCAATTCGTCCTGGACGTATCAATGCAGGGTCCAACTTGTCATAATGATTGCTACTAATTCCTAGGATTCTTCCTGGAGTCTCTTTAAGTCCGTCCCACAAATTCAAAATGTCATCTAATGTAATAGGATCATCTTCAAGCGGTTTTGTCACCGCGCTTAAAAGCTTATTTTGCTCTTCATTCGCTTCAACAAATGTCTGAATTACATCAGCAACATTTACTGAAGACGTCGGAGATAATGATGTTAAATTTAATTTTTTTCCAATGTTTGTTCCAGATTTATCCTTGATGTCTTCTCTCTTCCATACAATGTCACCAAGACAATCTATGTCCTCAATAATGATAATCTTTTTATCAAATCCCACACTATGCGCCTTGTTATTAGAGTTATATCTATCTTCAAAAAAGAAATCATCTAATTGCCTCTTGGTTTTAATAAGTTTCAATGAAAGAATAACTATGTGACGTCCAGTCATGTTTGCAAGACATTTGAAAAAAGAGGTTTTTCCGGTTCCTGGAGGTCCATGCAGTCCAATTCCGAGCGAATAGGGTATTCCCATTTCATAATACCAGTCTTTGTTTGCAAGAAAGAATTGAATTTTACTTATAACTTGTTTTTGATTCTCAAAGAACATATTCTTAAACGTTCGCGTGCTATCAAAAGGATATTCACTCCAACATTCATATTTGTAATCCTCATATTTAGTTTTAATTAGAGTATAAATAAATTTTTGGCTATTGCGACTTTCTTCAATGGCTTTTATATATTTATCCTTCAACTTGTTAACATAATTCTTAATTCCACTTATGTTTGTTTCATATGAATAAAGAGTCAATGTAATTTTGTCCGTTTTAGTTGTTTGCTTTTCTTTTTCACCGCCGCCAGAATCTTCGGTATAAAAGTCTGCAATAGCATATATTTTGAGGTCAGCTTTATATAAAAAAGGTTTTTTTTGAGATACAATGTACATATCATCGTCTTCATCCTCGTCGTTTTTGTCGCGAAATTTATCCATTGTTGTATACAGTTCTTTTAATTCGTGAATTGTTTCATTGTCATCCGAAGTACCCAAAATATCCGCCCACAATGCTTTAAATGCATCTGTAAAACAAGAAGAAACTACTGGATAAAGATTATAAGTACCAACGCTAGAACACCTTTTTCCTTCGTACGTGATTGAATATTTTTTATAGAATAAGCTTTTAATTGTATCGCAAACATTTACATTCCACGACTTATTAAACGTATTATTTTCGTATAAGACTTTCACTAGATAGCTTATCATGACAAATCCAAGCGTTGAAAAAATGGCGTCAATGAGAGGATTCCCAGTTTTCATGCGTTGAAAAAGAGAAATTTTTATGGAATCGTTAAATGTGGTTTGTAATATATCTGATAAATCAAATCCTGGTTGCATTATCTAGGAATTATATTAATTTGTAAAAATGCGTTTAATATAATTTTAAATAGTTTATTTTGGTTATGAGGTATAAAATACTCGCTTCAATTTATATTCTTTCATGCATTTGCTAAGAAAACACGTGCATTTCGCGCAAGGTTTAGAATTCACATAATTCCCATCATTCTGTCCTCTACCAAATTTCATAATATACATGTCTGCATCTTTCATCTTATTATAATTTCCCAGAGACCTTATAACGTTTTCTTCTGCGTGCAAGTTTCTATCTGTGTGAAGATACGTGTTATAATAACTTTTGCTTGTTTCTTGCCTATAACCAATGCGATTCGCTGCGCTAGCTATAATCTTTCCTCTTAAAACAATAACCGCTACATGCGCAATTACATTAGCCAACCGAAAGCGCTCAAATCGTTTATCATATTTAATTTCATCCAAGACTTTTGTAATGTCTGAATTAGGCATTTTAAATGCGCGATTATTATTGTATCTATAGTTATTTTTATATTCGTTTTTATTTTATTTTTATTTACACTGGGATGGAAAAAAATTGATAAAAAGTTTGAATGGTTAAAATTCTTTAAACAGTAACAATGATAAAAGAATTGATTTTATCAATTAAACGTTATATAGAAAAGCAGCGTCTATGCAGAAAAATAAGAAAAAATAAAATAGACATTAAATGCCTTCAAGGAGTAGATTTATCTAGCACAAATTTATCAAAAATAGACATCAGAGGCGCCAAATTAAATTTCTCAGTTTTAATAAAAACAAACCTTAAAAATACAATATTGCAAGGAGCTGCAATTAAACACTCTTATTTGCAAGGAGCAGATTTATCTGGCGCAAATTTAATTTATGTTAATTTTGCCGGTTCAGACTTGCGTGGAGCAAATTTATCTAATGCAAGACTATCAAACGCTGATTTTACTGGAGCTGACTTGACCAACGCAAATTTAAAAGACGTTAAGATTGACAGAACAACTAATTTTACAGGAGCAAAAATGATAAATGTAATTGTAGATGTAGATAGATTAAACGTTGCCATTATTACAGGAGCAGAAATACAACCTATGAATACAATTGACCAAGTATTGAATAGTTTAAGTTTTAAATCATACAATACAAAAAAAATTATGCCAATTGCAGCTTAAGTTTAAAACCGACTGAAGTGTGTTGTTATTTTTGACAACAAGTAATATAACAGACCAAACAACGCGCTTGTGAAGCAAAATCCATATAAATTTACATTTCCATCCTTTGAAAACAACGCAGGGAAAAACTTATACAAATAACGTCTAAAAATTGGCAACTGAAACAGAAAATACAAGACTGAAATTAAAAGAGGAATTTGAATTTCTTCGTATAGTTGATCCAAACTGTCGCCATATTTGGCATTGTGCTTATAATTTTGAATTATATCTTCATTGTCTTCATAATCAGTAATATAATCATTGTTGGATTGAGGGGGAATGTAATTGGGTTGGACTTGAGGATCTTGCACAATTGCATCTGCATTGCGAGGAATATCTCTAGATGGTAATTGGGTTGCGCCGCTAGAACTTGCTTGTTGCAATCCACTTACAATTTGATTAATTGTAGTTTGGTCTAAAGTAACTCCGTTTGGAGCTTGGACTGGCATAGAAGACATTTTTTCATTTGCGGATAAACTAACATTTCCTCCAATGCTTCCTCCCCCAGTTGGGTCAGTGGGTAAATCCATTATACTAGTTGTGTCTGGCATATAATTATTATAAGAAGGTTTTGATTATAGTAATTACGCAAAATCCACTTTTCTTAAAAGTGGAGAAAAAATGCAACCTTTAAAAAAGGTTGCGCCAAAATCACTTTTTCAAAAGCGTTCGTGGTTTTGCGATATTTTTGAAAAAAGTATCATTCCATTGAGACATTTCTCTTTTTTGCGTCGCATTTTGTTGTTACTGGAGTAAATTTATAACATTTGTCTTGATGCTTGTACACTTTGCCTTCTATTTCATCCATAGGAGGCGCTTTAAATATAATGCAATTTTTTCCTTTACAGACTGTTCTAAATAATGTGGCTAACCCAAAACCAAGAATAATAGACATTATATATCTGCCAATTTGAGTGTGAAGAAACCTTGCAAGGTGCATATATAATATTGTATATTTTAAAATTCACTAACTTTGCACTGGAACTGTTTTTATTTGAAAATCATCTAAAGGACACTTTACTTCAGTTGCGTGATATGTAAAACAATTCTCTGCATTATCTTTATACTGAACTTTACCAATATTTTCAGGAGTAGGATAAACATATACAGTTTTTAAATCAGGGCCCCAAATATAAACAAAAAAAAGACCAATTGCTAAACTAATAATGAACGTTGGAATGTCAATAAATTTTGTAATCATGATTTATAAATATTGTTTATATTATTTTTCATTGTTTTATGTTATAAATAAAAATTGATGCAAATATAGACAAACTATTTTATTTCAAAACTTATCAAAATGACGTCATCAATGGATTATGCAACAGAAAAAATACCAAAAGAATCTATAACTTGGACAATACAAAAGATGAGAGAACATGACAACTTTGATAAAAAAATTTGTAAACTAGTTTCCTTGAATGTAAAAAAGGTAAACAAAAGTTGGAAAAATACAAGACATTATATTGGGTGCTTTGACAGTATAAAATATTTCAGCTCTAAACTAAAAATTTTGAATTCAAAAAGTGATATAATTGAATTGAAAGTTGATGTTCCGCCATATATTTATCTGGACGATGGTGGTAATGTGGATTTTTATAATGGTAGAAATAGATTTGCAAATTTAAGAAATGCAAATGTATTGGAAATGCCTTTTGTTATTGAAAAAAAGGACTACAAAAAACTTGTTAAAATACTTAAATGAAAATTTTCCTATCTTGTTTATTTTCCAGCAGTTATTTTATATTTTTCATTTGTTCCAGGAATTACTGCAATTAAGTCGCCCTTTACTAATTCAATTTTAAATCCCAATCTATGCGCTTCAGTTGCAGCCATTGTTCCATCTGGGAGAAGTTTTGGGTGAATTGTTATCTTTGGCAATGGTTTGTCTTCATCAGAATCAGAATCTTCATCAGAATCTTCATCAGAATCTTCATCAGAATCTTCATCAGAATCTGATTCAGGACTCTGCTGTTTCAACGAAAATTTGGGCTGCGACTTTAATTTTGTAAAATCTGGTTCTGCCACTTTGTCCACGTCTTTCGCGGTTATATCTGGAATAGCATAAGTCAACGCTTTGGTGTTGCGAACTGTCCTCTTTTGAGAGAACTTTTCAAGACCCATCCTCATTGAAACCACTTTTTGACCATGTTCGCCAATATCCCATTCAAGATCTTCAATTGATGTTGGTATTTGAATCAAATGAAATGTGTTACTGTCTTCGTTGTATTCAACGCTATTGTAAGAATAAGTCTTTTTTAAAATGTCGTTAACTCTTGGTTGAATTGTTGTTACATATAATTCAACAGCATCAATAACAAATTGCGTGTTTTGGTTTGATTTATATTGTTGAATCATTGCATTAAAATTGTCTAAATTATTGTAAAATTCAAGTTTAAGATTTTTAAGTTCTTCCTTTTTTTCCGCATTATCCGCAACATTTAAGTATTGGTCTAAAGTAAACTCGTATATTTTAGTTGCATCAGCCACGTCTTCTTTTATACTATCAAATCTAGTTACAGCTTGTTGCGCATTAATATACCCAAACAACAAGTCATTTTTGTCTCGGATAATTTCATTATTATAACCCTTTATCTTTTCTTCGTCTTGACGAATGTCATCGGTAATGTTAAATGTTGCACCTAAATTGATTTTAATATCCAAAGGACACGGTGTTTTTCTGTCGCCGCACAAAGCAATGTGTTGTCTTTCACCGTTTGTAATTTTAGTAGAAAATATAGAACCAACTGGTCTCTTACAATTAATGCATTTGGGTTTTATTTTAGCATATTCATTTCTTTTCTCTCGCCAACTCAATCCAGGAAGCTTTGAAATTTGCGTTTTATCCTTTTTAATATTGGTTTCATATGCGGCTTTAAGTTTAAAATATGTATTTAACCCTTCTATAAACTTTTTCTTTTCTTCCATTTTCTCTTCATTTTTGTCGCTCATCTTCTATAGATTATATTTATATTTATTTTAAATATTTATTTTTATTAGAAATAATATCGTATTCGGTTTCCCAATGAGGAAGACCAGTAATTAATTCTTGATGCGCGCGCTGCTTTGATTCTTGAAAGTTTTGTATCTTTGATAAAATATACTGTTGTTTTTGTCTATTCCTCATTTCTTTTTCAACAGGAGTCAATTTGCCTTTGTATTTAAAAAATAATATTGCTCCTAAAATCACCAAAAATCCAACTCCTAATGATATATTGATCAATAGATTGTTGTATGTATTTTTAAAAATTCTACATTGCTTTAATGTTTCGCTTAAAAAATATTTTACCCCAGGCTCTATCAAAGCGGGTTTAGTAAAATTGTCATAGTTCATAATTATTCCTTATAATTTACTTTTATAATATCAAAATAAATTATACACAATATCTATATATGGATGCTTCTTATCTTTCATTATTGATTTTTATTGCAATTACACTTTTATATTATCTTGTTTTTAAACCTAAATTAAATGCAGCTACGTTTGATGATACAAGCGGCCAAGCATATGCAGAATACAGCAGCAAAAATAATGTTTTTTTAACCTGTTATTTTCTATTGGTTGTTGTTACTCAAATAATAATGAATTCAAGCGTTCTTGTTAACACGTGCGGAGGAAGTATAACTCAGAACATTGGCGCAGCTTTTTTGTTAACTGTTATACCATGGTTCTTTATTTTTGGAATTGTTATTGTAGCATTAATGATATTTCCTGGTTTTAAATCGGCTTTTTCAAATGTGATTGGTTATTTTGCTGTGGCAGGAACGGCAAATAATATTTTAACCGAGTTGTTGGTTAACGTAGATTTGAATCAGGCTATAGACGATTCTACTCAAGGAAACGCTGAAAAAAACAAGAGTCTAAAGGGTGCGGCAGAAGCAATCATAAAGTTGTGTGGAAACATGTCTATATTGATAAACCAAATTGTTCCAAGTAATTTTGTTGAATACTGGTCAATGCTAGTTCCATTAATGAAAGATCAATATCAAGCAGGAGCTCCAGAGTTGAAACAGCAATTGTTAGACACTGTTGTCATGAGAGATAATATTGGCGAAGCTATGTGGTACATTTACACTGCAATACTATTAATTTCAATAACGCAGTACAATATAATGAAACGCGGCTGTGCTGGAGATTTGGCTACAATGCAGGCTAGTCACGACGCATATTTGGCGCAAGAGGCTCAAGTTAAAGCCAAAACAGAAAAAGCTGAATCAACAATATATACTTATTAAAAACAGATAAAAAAGATAAAAAAAATAAAACAGTTAAAATTTTAAATTTTTAAATATATTTATATTTATATGACACTAAAAGATAAAATAGCCAATAAATTATATAGTTTAGTCAAAAAAGTTCACCATAAAAATAAAAATAAAATTTTAACATTAAATAAAACAAATATTTCACATCATGAAACCTCTGCACTAAATTTTATTAGTAATAGCGATTATTTAAAAAATAAAAAAATAATAACAATTAGTCCAGGAGGGTATTATGGGTTTTATATGTTCGGCGTTTGCATGTACATAAAAGAACATTATGATACAAGCAATTGCATCTTTTTTGGAGCATCTGCAGGATCAATGTGTTCATTATTTATGACTATGAAAGAAAATCCAAAAAAACTGATGGATAGCATTGTAAATAATAAAAAATATACAAATAAAAATGCTCGTGAAATTCTACAAGAAATGAAACAAACTGTATTAACAAATTTTAATGAAGATGATTTTGAATTAGATAGATTATTTATTAGCGTAAACACAATTGATAAAATAAATATATTTGCAGATTTTTATAATTTTAATGATGTTTTAAATTGTTGTGAGGCAAGTTCTCATATTCCGTTTATTACTGGACCTATGTTGTTAAAATATAACAACCGTTTTGTATATGACGGAGGTTTATATAAACAATTTTATTTTAATGAAATTAAACCAATATTAAATATTAATCCATATATATGGGGAAAATTGAAAGATGATTCAATATTATTGCATAAAACAAATTCTGTTGATTGTGAAAAACTGTATGAACAAGGATATCAAGATACAATGATATATGGAAAAGAAACACTAGATAAAATATTTACACCTTTATAAACTTAATTTCTTTTTAACACCATATTTTAAAATAATGCATGCCTAGAGAGATAATACAAAACAAATAAGTAAGATAAAATTCCTAAAACAATAGCTAGAAGCCAAATAGGAAGAATTGTTTTGTTGCGATAACCAATGCCAAACTCGCGAATACTACCATCATCTCTATATAAGAAACTGGGTTTTCCTATTTGAATTGTTATGAATATGACTAAAAATAGTAAAACACTAACAAGAGTCGGATTTTTTGCAATATAGGAACGATACATAATATATTATAATAATAATAATATAATAATTTGTATATTATTATTCTAAAATTTAAAATCTAAAATTTGTCTAGTCACGTTCCCCCCAATCATCTTCGCCTTGTTCGGCTCCAAAATAGTCTTCTCCTGCATCATCTCCATTGAACCATCCAATGTCATTTTCTTCTCTCTCAATATCAGCAACTGCATCTGCGTTTTCCATATAATCTTCTAAATATTGTTCCACGTTTTCATCAACAACGTTCTTATTTTTTCTCAAAGTCTTTTCAATGTCAGCAATCTTTTCCATGTATTCTCTCTCTTCATCGTAAGTCTCCTTCACGTATGTAGTTAGACCTTTTTGAAGACCCTTGCTCCAAGCGCCCAATTTATTAATCTTTAAAATGGTATCAGCGTCGCGCTCTTCGTCCGTCATTGCTTTCAATCTATCTGTGAACGTATCTTTCTCCCTTTCTTTGGATTTGAAGACTACTTCCATTACCTTGTCGTAACTTAGATCCACAATATCCTTGTGATTAGACATGATGGTTAAAAACGCGGCTAACATTTTGGCTGTTCTTGTGCGCATGTCTTTTATATTTCCGAGCAAAACTGTTGCAACAGGTTTGGCTGATAAATGCAGCGCTGTTTCCTCCAAGTCTTCAACAGTAAAGGCCTCAGAATCATCTTCGCCCATTTCTCTCACCAACATATTTTGATCTTCTGATAACTTCTTAAACTCAAGCAACACTTGCAGAAAATAGTTCTCAAAAAGCATATCGCAAGTTCTCTTGTCAAAGACGGAATAAGTTTTTGAACCATAGTAATAGATGTCACTCATATAAGGAGTGCTTAAAGCAAGCTGCAATAAGTTCTTGGTTGTTTTAGGTATAGTTGCGAGAATCTTGGACAAAATGTTGTCTCCGTAAAATGGTCTCAAACTTTTGTAGTATTCATTTATAATATTGCGAATGTCGTTAGCATGATTCTTAGACAATCCCCAATAACTTGGTATTTGAATAGAATTTTGGCAATCAACCTTGTTTCTAATAATGTCAGGGAACACATTTAAAATTTTATGAATGTAATTTTTAACAAATTCAATGGAATTATAAGTGGCTTCATCAGAAATGGAATTCTTCATGGCTTCTTGGGAACTTGCACCCCAATCCATTAATGTATTAAGATATGCTTTTATGTCAGTTGAGTTCTTCTTTGTTAATCCGGCATTTTTACTAATAAATTCAACAACTTCTGATTTCATCTCCTTATTCACGCGGCCTAGATAATTTTTCAACTTTCGCATTTCTTCAGTGTCCTCATTTACAGCAATGTCAAAAGTGTCAAGAGCTTCATCCAAATTTTGTATTAATGCCGCAGGAACAACTGTTTCGTCATCTTTCCTTATTTCCTCAAGAATATTTCGCAACTGTTGCACTTGAGTGATCACAGGCGTATCCACATTAATATTCACAATATTCTTTCTATTAACGTACTGCAGCAAACGCAATAGAGAAGTATTGTTATAGTTCTTTCCGTCTTGTTTTAGTTTTCTAATTTTTTCGCTAATGGAATCAATATTTAAAAAATTATCAGGTTTTCCGCCGCAAATTGCATCCAATTCTTGACTAATTGGTACAATGGAATTAAATTTACAAAAGACAATAAATGCGCGGTAAATAGTATCGTCATTATATTGATCGCTCAAAGAAGCGTATACATTCTTAGAATTCTCTCTGCAAAAGAACATAGGCGCCTTTGCAACAGCATTGACGTCTTCAATAATGTGTGATAAATCGCGAATTATGTTATTATAAACAATAATTTCTGGTTCTTCCTCTGCAAAGTACTTAATTGTGCTCACATTTCCATTTTCGCTGCAACAAGCATTTTCCAAGAAAGGTTCATTGGATGAATTTTTAAGAAGAGCATTGCGTTTTGTTACCACTTTTTGAATCAACTCCTGGATTGCAAGAGAGAAAAATATAATCTTTGACTGTATAACCAAAATTTTCTCTCTTTGACACGTTGCGCCACTCTTGAAATCATGTAAACACTGCTTTTTAAATTCCTCGGATATGTTTGTAATAGGTCTCAACTTGAATGGAACCAATGGCGGCAAAAACTGAAGCCATTTTCCTAGTTCATGATCCGTTGGAATATTTGCCACATCTGGATTTGTCAACATATATTCCAATTTATCTTTGCATTTTTGCATTACATCCACATTTGAAAGATAATACGCGTCTATAAAAGCCTTAATTTTATCAACAACAGTTGTTTCTTTTAGTCCCATTAATGCAGACCATGGCTGAGCTGTCGCATTTCGTATTTTATAAGCAATGCATGATAAATATTTTAAACTAGACAGATCGCCGGAACCTTCAAAAGGGTATCCAGTAAAAGAACGAACGCATCCTGGGAAGGTTTTTCTTGTTTTAATAGATGGAATAGATGTTTGAACACCAAATAAAAAGGCGCCAAGAGTCAAATATAAAATAGTACTGTTATAAATGGCGATATAAGAAGGCAACTTTTTACCCTTTTTGGCCTCGGCTTCTACGCGCTTTTTATGGTCTTCTTCGGAAATAAGCGCTCCGGCAAAAATTGTGTCAGATGCAATTTTAATCATGAAATCTTTTTGGTCATCAATGTTAATTCCCATATTTTCAGATAATGCGGAAATCACATTGGACATCATTTTTGTTTCAGGTGTAGTGTATTTCTTTATGACAGGTTTTAAAGATGAGTTCACCATTGCATCGCCGGCGTCTTGCTCCATAACCTCGCGCGTTTTTACTTTATAACCTTCTTCATAACCCTCATCAACATCAAAATCGCGAGGACAAATAATGTACCCACTGTGTTCATCAACCCAAGAATCGCCGTCATCACTCAATTTGCCGCTTTGTTTAATGATTTCATCCATTCTTCTAATATAATTGTCATTGTCCTCAAGCCAACATGCTGCTAATGAATATATAAAACTAGGCAACAACTTGACGTTGGTTTTAAGACAATATCTCCAGTATCTTCCATGTTCATCAGAATCAGATTCGGTGTCATTTGCTTCTCTCGTAAAGCGAACTGCGAATTTGACTATGTCTTGTTGTCTCTTAGTCAGATTTGCTTGTCCTAATATTAAGTCTCTCAATTTGGTGTATGGAGATACAACTATATCTTTATCAAAATCTCCTGCTTCAACTCCAATTTTGTATTGTTGTGCATTGTATTTATAAGCGTTTATGTGTTGCATTTGATAAAGTTTATCTATAATGCTTAAACTGTATTCAAAATTTTGGGTTAGCAACTCTTTCAATTTATCTTTTGACAATTCATATTTTTTATCAAATTGACCAACGATTTCTTTTAACACATTCTCAGTAATATGTTTTTTATTTAAATCTTGCGTTTCGCAAAGCGCCTTATATTTTTTATCAACTTCAATGCAATCTTTTTGAAACTCGCATAACAAATTCTGGTTTGCTGTTACAGTTTTTTCATCAATCGTTTTATCTGTGGCCCATCTATTATTGCTGCGTTTAAAATAAACAATTTTGTCTTCTGCATTATCATAAACCATGGCAAAATCTCCATCAACAACTCGTTTCATACCATTAATTAAAGTTTCGGCTAGACGAGGAGCGTCTTTGGTGGAAATCTTGTTTTTGCTAATCAACTTTTGCACTAAGAACTCGTAAAATTGCTCAGGAGCCATAGCAATTTGCTCTTTTTGATAATCATCCAACATTCCATACATTGTGTCGTCAAACTTCTTATCAAAATAAGTAATCTTATCATTGTCTACAGCCACTTCTTCTAAGGTTTTATACTGCTTTGCAATTACAATATTTAAGCATTTGTTATCCTTTTCTGAATTTTTAATCTCTTCGTCCAATTCGTCTTTATCTTTTTCAATATTCTCAATAATAGAACCAATGTTTTCCGGTAACATAGTGCCAATGTTAGCAAGTGCCAACGCGTTGTCAAACACGTGTGAAAAATCGGTAATTTTCATTCTCCAAAGAAGTTCCGAGTTTGTTAGTTTCAAATCGTTGGGATCATAGTCATATGAATCAACAAAAACCTCATTATTTATTTTTCTATCAGTTATTAAAGAGAGAATATAATTTGCAGATGGTCTGTATCCTGTATTTGCTAATTTTTTTTTTAATAAAGAGAATTCTCGCTCATTCTCTTTAAATTTCTTGTTATACTCTGAAATTTTATCTTGCAAGAATGCCTCAATGTCTTTGTATTGCATAAATGTTAAATCATGTATATAAATTAAAAATGGTTCCAAATATCCAACTACGTCGTGCACTGACAATTTGCCATTAATATATTTCTTCATTAAATTGAATAAAACGCGCGTTTTGGGAACAATTTTTTGAAGAAACTCTTTATAAATTTCATAATTTGTAAGCCCTTCCATTTTTTCATTTTTAACCAAAGTGTAATTTTTAATGTTGTTCACAAACTTTTTTTCTGAAAATTCCAGGTCTGTTTCAAAATCATCAACGGTCACTTTATTAACGCGCGCATCGTCATTTAATAATTGCCAAAAGTTAATAAATGTGTTGTTTAAGTTGGCTTTATCAAGAATATTAGTATCTGGCAAGTTAATGTGAGAGAAACGAATTACTGGTTCTGGAAGCGTTAAAATTGATCTAAGTTCTAATACATCTGGTTTTGTTATATTAACACGATGTGAAATCATTTTACTGCTTGTAATTTGAGTTGCGTCTAATCTATTTACCCCCAAGTTATAACGTTGAATAACAAATTTCTTAGTTTTAATAATGTCATTCTCTGCAATGGATGAGTAAAAATCTCCCAAGTTATCAATAATTGCGTTAACGTCGTTCAAAATTGATATATCACTTATAATGTCAATTGTGGTTTCAGGATCTGTTTGTTGAAATGGTGTCAAGTAAGGGTTTAGCTCCGATATTAAGTTAAAATACTTGTTTTGGTCTGACGGAGTGTCATTAGATTTGTATCTGTCAAAAATTGTTTTCATTTCATCAACATCTTGATCTATAGTCAACGGAACAATGTCCGCGCTTTCTGATGTGTCTTCTTTTGAGCTAATATTATAAACTTTTTTAACATTTTTTGCAACAGGAAGAAGCCAAAATAACAAGTTTTTAAATGTAGTCAAATTTTTAACCAATGGCTTCCATGAAACTGTTTTTGTAATTGGTCCAATAACGTTCCCATACTCGTCTAGTTCAGAAAATTCTAATCGCAATTGTTTAAACCTTTCAATCATTGTATGGATGTTATTCAACACAGCTCCAGTTCTTTGAACATTTGGCACGTTGGATAATAATTCATTTAATAAATCGTCGGTTTGAGAATGAATGTTAAACCGCTGTTGAGAAGCTTCAACTTCAACATATTGCGTTATAGCTTCTAATTCTTCACCAATTTTAATTTCATCTGCCCTTACAATAAATTCGCGAACAGTATCTTTGATGTCTTGAACAGGCAAATTATAAACTGTGTCAGCATTTTCTCTCTTATCTTCTTCGCTAGAATCTGCGAGCGAAGCTATTGATTCGTCAACAGAATCACTGCTTTCAGGTAATCCTAAGCTGTCTTTTGCCTCTTGGGTTGCCTTTTCTTTTTCCTTTTCCTTTACAATAATTTGTTCAGGTTTCTCTCTTATTTCAATTGTTTCAATGGGTAAATCTAGTGGAATTCCTTTATAGCCAAAGTTAATATATAAAATATCATTATCAGGATACGTCTTGATTTCAATCATATCTTCTTCTAGATTAGTGATTTGACCAGTTAAAACTACAGGTGTGTCTCCACCAAAATAAATATTAATCCACGTATTTGGAAGAAGGTCATTTTGTCTCGCGTATCCAAGTTTATCATTTCTGTCAATTAAAGCGATAGACGTTATTGAACCATCTCCAAGCGTTCCATCTTCATTTATCTTAATCTTATTCGCAGTTAAATCATTTACGTTTATCAAATTGATTTGGTTCTTGTCAATGTAATCAATAACAAAAGTATTGTTATTTAATATTTGGTTTGAAGGAGCTTGAAGTCTTATAACATCAGATAATTGAAGGTTAACTGTTTGAGACTTAGGAGCTTCTTCTACACTTTGCAATTCTATGGGTGATGACATTATTCCTATATTTATAATAGAAATTTTTATGATTATGACAACCGAAATGAAAAAGCAAAAAAGTCAAAGTGTGGAAAAAATAAAAAATAGGGGTTTAAAGACATTATGCAATAAAATGTATTAAATAATGACTCAATTCGCGCGTCAACCAGTTTATTGCTTAAATGAGATAGTGGGGTTTTCGGATATGTTACTAAATGAATCGGTTGGAGAAGACCTTCAAAACAAGGTGCGTCTTAAAATGGAGGAATATGTTACTAAAAATAACAACAAATATAAGGTTATTAGATATGACAAGGATATGTTGGCGCCGGATATTATTTTTAGCACAGGTCTATTGCGGTCGGTTATTATAAATAATAAAAACAAAATTGTAAGTTTTGCACCACCAAAATCTATATCTTATGAGTCATTTGCAAATAAAAATCCAGATAAGTCTGATAGCGTTTTTGCGGAGGAATTTATTGAAGGAACAATGATTAATGTTTTTTGGGATGATGAGGTTGGATTGTCAGGTTCTTGGGAGATAGCTACTCGCAATACAGTTGGCGCCGAAGTGAGTTTTTTTAAATCCAAGGATAAAATGCCAACTTTTAGAGATATGTTTTTGGAGGCAGCAAAAAACAATAATTTGGAGCTGAATATGTTAAACCCATTGTATTGTTACAGTTTTGTTTTGCAGCATCCAGAAAATCGCATTGTTGTCCCTTTTAAAAGCCCACAATTGTATTTAGTGGAAGTTTATGAGATAGTGCAAACCGAAGGAGGAATAGTGAACGTTTTTCCTTTGGATTTAAATATTGTTAAAGCGGTTGGATATTGGAATACGACAACTTTAAAGTTTCCGCAAGTGTATGAGTTTGCAAAATACGAAGATTTAAAAGAGAAGTATGCGAGCATGAATACATCGTATGAGGTTTTAGGCGTTGTTATTAAAAATAAAGCAACCGGAGAGAGATGCAAGATCAGAAATCCTGTCTATGAATATGTAAGGCATTTGCGAGGAAATCAACCTAAGACGCAGTATCAGTATTTGGAATTGAGAAAGGAGGGAAAAGTTGGTGACTTTTTAAAGTTTTATCCAGAGAACAAGAAGGAGTTTTCTTATTTCCGAGATAGGTTGCACGATTTTACAAACACATTGTATCAAAATTACATTAGTTGTTATATAAAGAAAGAACGACCATTGAAGGAGTTCCCTGACCATTTTAGAACGCACATGTTTCACATTCATAAGCAGTATACTGATGAGTTGAAGCCAAAGAATGAATATGTAAATAATATAGTTGTAATAAAATATGTCAACAATTTGCATCCATCATTGCAAATGTATTCAATGAATGCGTGCCTAAGAAAACGCACAGTGGATTTTATCAAGGTTGATTCTACTATGGATTAATTTGGTTCATTTAAACGTGTAAGTTTTTTCAGAAAAAAAAATTGAAAATTTTTTCAGAACATCACTAATTATAAACCTAACCCACCCTCAGTCATAACAAAATGACAACCATAACCAGGTTCCCACCGGAGCCTAATGGATACCTGCACATTGGTCACTGCAAATCCTTGTTGATAAATTATAGCGAAGAAAATTTGTGTCATCTAAGATTAGATGATACAAATCCATCAACCGAACGCGAGCTTTTCGCAAGAGAAATAATACGCGATATGACTTGGCTTGGATATGACCCAGGCGTTGTTACGTATACGTCAGACTATTTTGATAAATTGTTTGATTTTGCGTGCCTTTTGATTAAAAACGGATACGCTTATGTTGACTTTTCCACACCAGACGCAATTAAAGAGGAAAGACGTTCTGGAATTGAAAATGTTTACAGAAGTATGCCTCCAGACATTCATTTGGCAGAGTTTGAAAATATGAGAAACAAGAAGTATGCTTCTGGTGGAGCAGTTCTTCGTTTAAAAATAGATATGTCCAATAACAATTATACGTTAAGAGACCCAATTGCATACAGAATAAATTATTCTCCACATTTTAAAACCGGTGAAACTTGGTGCATCTATCCATCTTATGATTATAGTCATGGGATAGTGGACGCACTTGAAAATGTGACAACTTCGTATTGCACAGAAGAGTTTTATATTCGCCGCGATTTATATTATTGGAGCGTAACGACTTTAAACAACTTGGGTTGTAGTTTGCCTGCAGCAAATGTGCACGAGTTTGGGAAACTTACAGTTGAGAACAACACTCTGTCCAAAAGAAATATAAAAAAATTAATAGATCATGGCGAGGTGTCAGGTTATGATGACCCCTCTTTGCTTACTGTGAGGGGAATGCGCAATCGTGGATATACGCCGGAAATAATTAAATCCATTGCAAAATGCTCAGGGCTTGGCAAGGTTAAAACTGTTGTATCTATGAAACTTGTTCATCATTTGTTGATTGGTCATTACAACCCTACCGCAATTAGATGTTTTGCGGTTGTAAACCCTATTAAATGCGTAATTACAAATCTGGACGAAGAGAAAATTTGCAACCATCCCCACATTCCAAATAGTCCTGAACATTGCCATACCACGACAATAAGCAGAGAAATCTACATAGAAAACAAAGATTTTAAAATGGATCACGACGATGACTACTATCGTTTATCTCCGAAAAACAAAATGGTCAGACTGAAGTTTTATGATATTGTAAAATACGAAGGTTGCGCAGACAATGTGGTGCATGTATCTGCGTGCAATTTGAAAAAGGATAAATCTGTTAAAGCAACAATTCATTGGCTTTCTGTTAATCACTCTGTTCTGGCAAAATTTATATTCATAGACAATGAAAATCCACTTATAAAAACTATTCATGACGGATTTGTTGAAAGCTATGTATTGGAGTGCGGTGACGACGTTGTATTTGAATTTGAAAGAATTGGTTATTTTAAGTTATTGCATAAAGACGAAAACAATGTTCCGCACTATTTGTGTATTGTATATTTGAAATAATTAGAAAAAACAAAAACGTTGTAAATATTGTAACTAGTGCATTTTTTGTTTTTATTTTATAAAGGGTGTAAAAATAACATAAAGCTTTAAAAATATAAAATGAATAATGTTCACGCATTCATTTTATAGACGAATTAAAAGTAATATTCCAATTGTTAATTTGTTTGTTTCGTCTTCAAGTTTGGCATTGCAATTGAATACAATTTATAAAAACAAAAAGCACACTGAAAAAAAAGAACTTTTAATAAAGACTTAATAAATTTTTAAGGAGGGGTCGTAGGGTCTGGAAATCCGTCGGATTTCTGATGACCTTGGTTCCCTACTGGCTAAAACTTGTCCTTAATTGCCTTGTAAACGTGGATAGCGTCTGCAATGCATTCCTTCAGATTTTGCTTAATAGCTTGCTTCTCCAGTTCCTCCTTGTAAGCAATGCGAATAATGCTGTCAGTATCATGAGGATGCATCTTCTTGAAGCCACAGTATGAAAGAGACTTTGTTCCTTCATAGAACTTGGAATATAAGAAATACTCCAATACCTTTCCAATTGTATAATCCTCATTTTTAAGTATAACGTCGTAACAATTTTTCATAGTGTTTTCAGATGGAGCAATTTTCAATTCATCGGTGTCAATTGCAGTGTCAAGTGTTTCCAACTTATCAACAAGAACATCGCATGCCTTGCGAATAATTTCTTGGTCTGTGAATACACCAACTGTTTGAAGAGTGAAATCAAAACTGTCGCGCTTGACAACTCGTTGTCCATCCAATAGGCGCCAATTGGTTGTTTCAAAAACAATTTCATCCTTGGTCATCCCCTTATCCTTCCACTCTTGCGCCTTCTTTGCAAGAATTTCCTCAATATGAACGTCATCTTGAGTAAATCCATAAGTGCATGTAGATACCACGTTGAACATTCCATCATCTTTGGCAGTTGAAATGGAGAATTCGCAAGTAAAATGCAACTTTTCACCTGGAATTTCATCGGAAATTTTAGGGCGAAGTCTAGCAAAATCAATGTAATAACCAGTCAAAGAATTGGGTGGGAATATGCCCTTTTGATCCTTCTCCTTCAAATACTCGTTTGTAGTCAAATTCTTAATCTTAAAATGCTCAGTTGTCACATACATAATAGTGTCTGTAAGATTCTCTACGTTTACCTCCACAATGTAATTTTGCAGAGGCATTTTCAAATCAGAAATGTGAATTGGAATACAACTTAAGCGCTGTTTAAGAATCTCATTATTTAAGCGAGATGTATTTGTAAGAATTACGCATTTATTCTGTTCATTTGGAGTAGTTTTGAAAACAACGGTTGGAATATCAGATAAGATTGTCCTGCGAAGTCCATTTGCTAAACTGACATTCACGTCCCTCAACGTAAACGACAAATTGTCGCCGTCTTCTTCTGGCTTTTCAATGCGTGGGTTCATTCTATCTTATATTAAAGGAATACTATTTAATACATTTAATCAATTTTTTTAGAAATGAGTTAAAATAATAATCCAATAAGCTTAATATAGATTAATGAGTTCAATTCTCTATTATAGCAATTTTTGCGAGCATTCAAAAAAACTTTTACAGACTCTTTCTAAAACTCAGGCGAGTAAAGACATTCATTTTATATGCATTGATAAAAGAACCAAAGGTCCGGACAACAAGATTTATTTAATTTTAGAAAGTGGCCAAAAGATTGTTATGCCAGAAAATGTAACAAAGGTTCCAGCATTGTTACTGTTGAATCAAAATTATCAGGTTCTTTACGGCGATAATATATATAATCATTTAAAACCTGCGCAAGAGGTTATTACTCGTCAAGCGACCAGCAATAATATGGAACCTATGGCATTTTCTTTAGGAGGAGGTTGCATTGCATCCGATCAATATAGTTTTTTAGACATGGATTCAGATGAATTAAACACAAAAGGAAACGGTGGAATGAGGCAAATGCATAATTATGTTCCATTGAATTATAGCGACACAATAAGCACGCCAACCGATGAACATGATTATAAACAAAGTAGAAGCGCTGGTGGACAAGAAATGACAATTGAGAAGTTGCAACAAATAAGGGACCAAGAAATTGCTGGTTTAACTGCAAAAAAATAAAAATAATATAAATTAATAACTTAAAAAAATAATAAAATATAAAATAATGGCAACGCAGTCAGCAACATTATTAACCGCCTTTAACGATCATTTTATGGAATTTGTGAGTGATATTATAAACGTTTTTCCAGATGATGTTGACTTAGCAAGCGCAAAAAATTCATTTATTTTGATAAGAAAGGCAAATCCTAAGATGATTATCAAGATTTGGCAAAAGTTTGTTGTTGAGAAGTATAGTGACGCGATTGAGAAAGACGACATAAGTTTTTTCATTAATAAGGACTATTCTGCAGATTTATCAAATGCAGAGAATTCAGATAAGATAATGGAAGCTATCAATAGATTAAGAACTCCTGTTCAAATGATGACTTCAGAAGATCAGAAAAAGGTAATGAAATATATTCAAAATTTGAAGAAGCTTTCGGTTTTGTATAATAGTGTGGCATAAATCAACTTTTGTATTTTAATTTACAAAAAGACATAAAATTTATATAAAAACTTTATATAATAAAGAAAAAATCCTTACCTTGCTCAATAATGTATAATATTTCAAATACGTTATTAGGATAGAAATCATTTTTTTTGAAAAATTATATTTATTTGTATTAATTATAATGGGAAAATTAACACCTTTGATTATTTTAGGAGCAATTGTAATAACTGCCGCGGTAGTTTTACAAAGATACAAAAAATCTACCCCTACCCCTGACCCTACCCCTACCACTACAATTAAGGTTGCAGGAAGTCCCAGGTTTATTGCATTTTCTGGAAATTATGCTTACGTTGCAAATTCTGGTGGTAATGCAGGTAATGGTGCAGTGAGCGTTATAGACACAACAGATCTAAAAAAACCCCCAACAACAATTCAGGTTGGAAAAAAACCCACTTGTATTGCCATTTCTGAAAAGTATGCTTGTGTTACAAATGATGGCGATAGTGTTAATGGTGGCACTGGTACAGTGAGCGTTATTGATATAACAAATCTAAAAAAACCCCCAACAACAATTAAGGTTGCAGGAACTCCCAGGTTTATTGCCATTTCTGGAAAGTATGCTTATGTTTTAAATTCTGGTGATGATACAGTGAGCGTTATTGATATAACAAATCTAAAAAAACTCCCAACAACAATTAATGTTGGAAAATATCCCAATTCTATTGCATTTTTTGAAAAGTATGCTTATGTTACAAATTATGGTGAACCTGGTGCTGATATCACTGGTGCAGTAAGCGTTATAGACACAACAGATCTAAAAAAACCCCCAACTACAATTCCGGTTGGATATGAAGCCAATTCTATTGCCATTTCTGGAAATAATGCTTATGTTACAAATCAAACAAATCAAGGTGATGGTACAGTAAGCGTTATAGACACAAGAGATCTAAAAAAACCCCCAACTACAATTAAGGTTGGAGATTATCCCAATTATATTTCCATTTCTGGAAATAATGCTTATGTTACAAATGATGGCGATAGTGTTAATGGTGGCACTGGTACAGTAAGCGTTATTGATACAACAAAGAATACAGTTACTACAATTCCGGTTGGAGCATATCCCAATTATATTTCCATTTCTGGAAATTATGCTTATGTTCTAAATTATGGTGATGGTACATTAAGCATTATTGATACAACAACGAATACAGTAAAAGCAACAATTGATGTTGGAAATAGTCCCAATTACATTGCCATTTCTGGAAAGTATGCTTACGTTGCAAATTATTTTGATAATACAGTAAGCGTCATTGATATTTCCACTTTTACATAATAAGGATTATAGTTCAAATCAACTTTAAAAAAGTTGAAAAATAATAATTCTATTTAGTTTGATTTAAAAAAATAAATTTATATCAAACATATAATGTCGGAATCGGAATCAGAAGAGCGAACTATTCCTGAAGAATTTACAAAGATTATCAAAGATTTTGTTTGTGACATTCTCGTTACATTTCCAGAATATCAGCCCATAATTGACAAATGGTGGAAACCTCAAGATTTTACTCAAATAGATGATGAGGAGGCTCGCAATGAGGCAGTTTGTTTAGACGCGCAACAAAAAATGCAAAGTTTATTTGACCATTGTGTGCGAGTTTTCCCTGAGCGTTTCTTTGACATTTTATATCAGAAGAATGAAATTTTTGAAGCGGATTCACAAGTAAACACGGAATTTTTGCCTGGAATTAGTTTTAAATACTTATGGAAATGCGATATCAGTGATAAGACGCGTGAAACTATTTGGAAGTATTTGCAAATGGTGTTAATTTGCATAATTGGAAGCGTTAAGGATAAAACGGCTTTGGGTGATACATCAAATTTATTTGACGCAATTAATGAAGATGAATTCAAGACTAAATTAGAGGAGACGCTTGGAAATATGCAAAATATTTTTGAGAATATCTCCAAGGAAGATGGGTCTGATTCAACACCAGAATTTAATGTTCCTTCTGCGGATGATATTCAAGGCCATTTGCATAATATGATGGGAGGAAAATTAGGAGATCTTGCGAGAGAAATTGCAGAAGAAACAACGCAAAATCTTAACGTAGACATGGAAGGTGTAACGGATGTAAAAGATGTTTTTCAAAAACTCTTTAGTAGTCCAGGAAAACTGATGGGAATGGTTAAAAATGTTAGCGAAAAATTGGATTCAAAAATGAAATCAGGAGAAATTAGTCAAAATGAATTAATGACGGAGGCGAGCGAAATGTTGAATAAGATGAAAAATATGCCTGGAATGGGAAATATTCAAGAAATGCTTGGAAAGATGGGAATGGGAATGGGAATGGGAATGGATGGAATGGATATGGGCAATTTGGCTGCGATGGCTGGATTAGGAAGAAATACAAAAATTAACACTGGAGCAATGCAGCAACATGCAGATAGACTTGCAAAACAAGAAGCTTTCAGAAATAGAATAAAGAAAAAAATGGAAGCTAAAAATCTTGCGCAATTTACCGCTTTAGCAAATGCGCAGCAAATAGAAAAGGTTCAACAAGCTCCAGCTATAAGCGATGAAGAGTTGATCGCCATGTTTGGCGCAGAAAATAAGCCAGTTGTAGTAAATTCTAATGGTAAAAAGAAGAAGAAGAAATCTGGAAAATAAATTAATGCGTTTAGTTTAGTTTGGTTTTTTTTAGTTTTCTTTTGTTTCGTTTTGTTTTGTTTCGTTTTGTTTTGTTTCGTTTGGTTTTTAATGTAACATTTGTTTTATATTAAAATCCTTATTTTCTTTTGTTAAAAAAACTATGAAATATTAAATATAATGCTATAAATAATGCTATGAATCCTTCTACATCATTTTCAAGAATATTCATTTGAATAAAAAATTTATCATTCCCTGAAGGGTTTAACGTTTCAATAAATCTAAATCTAATTGATATTAAAATTTTGCAAATAAAAAATAACAATAATGGAATTATAAAATGTTTATTATTCTTACTTGAGATTATAACGCAGAATATAAACAAATAAAATATTCCTTTTAAAATTGGACCTAAACCTTTAAAATCTGGATTTCCATTTTTATCAGAAAATATTCCTTCGTAATATTTACCCTGTTCCTTTTTTTTATTTACATAAGCTATATCTGACATTATATATATTATATTTATAAATTATTTCTTTTTTAAATAAATAAAAGAGCCACTAGTGAAATTGCCACTCCGGATATATTATCAATTATAACCCAATTTATAAATTTTGCGTCGTCCCCTGCATTTGCGATTGCATTTACATAGTAAAATCTTATTCCATTTAATATGCAACCAATTATATTACAAATTATAGCATATCTAGCAAATGCATAATTGCCGCGCGTTAAATAATATAAAATAAAGGCTTGAAAAAAAAACTTTCCTAAAAATGGAAAAACACCAAATTCAGGATTTCCTCTAGGAGTTGAAAATGGACCAGTGTAAAAAGTACCATTTTTTATTTTATATGCTTTCAATTTTTCAAAATCGTATTTGGTTTCGTCATCCGCTAAATAATTACCAGAATTATTGCTTGTTGAGTTTAATGAATTCATATAATATAACATAATAAAATAACTCAAAAATAAAAATAGTCATATATAAAATATATAGAAATGACTGAAACAACCCCTAATAAAACATCCACATCTAAAATAGGAGTAATAATGAATTGGATAAAATTTTGCGTTGAAAAAAATGATTATAATAAAAAACATTTTTTACAAGTAATAAAATTTCCATTAGAAGCGAGCAATCGCACTTTTTATAGAATTAAACTTACATTATCAAATAATGAAGAAACGTATATTAAAACAGCTATTTTAATGGACGTTAATCTAGAATTTAATTCCGTAAAATCAATTGAAAAATTTATTAATTTATCAAAATTATTTTTAGAATATAAATTAAACGTTCCAGTTATATACTCAAAAAAAGTAGTAAATGGATGTTTAATTGTGTCTGATCTAGGCGAGTTTACATATTATGATTATATTCAAAAAAATAAAACTACTGTTTTTGATATTTCAGAATTATACAAAAATGCTATTAATTCATTGATAAAATTACAAATAAATACAAAAGAAAAAATTTTACCAGAATACAATCTTAATACTCAATACTCAATTATGAATTGGTTTATAGAATGGTATTTGAAAAAACATTGCAATTTAATAAATAGTATTGATGTTTCAAATATATCTAATATTTTTTCAATTATTCTCAACAATGTTGAAAAACAATCTAGAGTATTTGTTCATAATGATTATCACTCTAGAAATTTAATATATAACATTATTAACAATAATACAGATCCAGGAATTGTGGATTTTCAAGATGCAATTTTAGGACCAGTCTGTTATGATTTAGCGTCTTTGTTGCACGATAGCTATGTAAATTTGGACGAAGAATTAATAAATAATATGATAAAATATTACTGGGAAAACGCAAAAAAGTATAAAATTAAAATTAATGCAGATTTTATGTGCTTTATGAAGGATTTTGAATATGCTAGTTTACAAAGATGCATTAAAACTATTGGAGTTTTTTCTAGACTATTTTATCATTCTAATAATAATGGATATATGCAATATATACCAATATTAATTAAACGATGCAAATTAATTTGTTCAAAATATCATGAATTGCATGATTTGAATGACACGTTTGCATTATGCGAATAGATTCATCACTCTTTTTTTATACCAATCATAACATATCTTTATTGTAGAAATAATTTAAAATTATGATTCTAAATTATTACAACAGATATAAGTTACATTATGGATCGTGAATTGACAAAAAAATTACTTAATAATGATAATAGTTATAATATAAAATATGTAAGTAATTTTAATATAAATTTTTACATCTGCATAGCAGCCCATCTTATACTTATTCCGTTTAGTGATGTATTTTATATTCAATGGTTAAATTCTTTTATTCATTATCCATGGATATTTAATGCTGTATTTTTACCATTATCAAACATAGTTTTTTTTGGATTAATCTTGTTATATTACCGACATATATTGAAAACGACTTTTATAGAATGTTCACAAAATATTTCTAGAAGCATTATTATTACGCTTGCATTAATCAATTTATCAAGTAATTATTTTTTTATTGTAAGCATTCCAAATATATCTATTTTATTATACATTGTACTTAATAAATTTAGTTTATTGTTTGTATTTGTATTTAGCTATTTATATCTTTTGCGAAGGTATTATGTAACTCATTATATTGGTATTTTTATTACTTTGTGTGGAATTAGTGTTGAAATATATTCATCTTGCAAAAGTAATAACAATAACAACAATAGTAATAAAATCATAAGTATGATTTTATTTATATCTGGTGTATTTATTAA
>Ga0209188_1000649_pt1 | contig 32482 bp, 8 predicted proteins | sample C_130625_EF_Meta_FD_187307 | JGI IMG/M metagenome (GOLD analysis project Ga0209188, IMG submission 187307) | Freshwater microbial communities from Lake Croche, Canada to study carbon cycling - C_130625_EF_MetaG (SPAdes) (version 2) | ecosystem: Environmental > Aquatic > Freshwater > Lake | place...
CAATTCTCGTGTGATTGTTGGTTCAGATGTATCGTTGGGAGGTAGATTGTTTGTTTCAGGATTTTCTGTTCATGTTGCGGATACCAGTTTTAATTCACGTGTCATAGTAGGTTCAGATGTATCGTTGGGAGGTAGATTATTTGTTCAGGGAACAACTGCATTCGGAAACGCAATAACAACAGACGCTAGTTTCAATTCCCGTGTAATAGTTGGTTCAGATGTATCATTAGGAGGAAGATTGTTTGTTCCCTCGAATAATCTTTTTGTTGGAGGCGTAGTATTTACAGGAGGAACAAATACTTTTGGTTCTCAAGATGTATCTACGAATTCCCGTTTATTTGTTGGACAAGATGCTAGTGTTAACAGTCGAGTCATAGTAGGTTCGGACGTTTCTTTGGGTGGTCGTTTGTTTGTTCAGGGAACAACAATATTTACCGGTGATGTATCCATGAATGGTAATGTTTACATACAAAATCCTATAAATTCAACAGCAGGAATAATGCTATGTCAGGATTCATCTGGGGTAGGTTCATATTTATTAACAAATAATCCACCGTTAGATCTATCAAATAACTTTGGAAAGGTTTGGACACAGTCAACAGCAATAAGTGCAGATTGGAATTCATTATCAATTTCATCAAATGGACAGTATCAAACTGCTGTTATCAATAATGGTAGAATTTATACATCATCGAATTATGGGCAAACATGGATACAAAATACATCTGCACCTAGTACAAATTGGCACTCAATATCGATTTCAGCGAATGGTCAATATCAAACTGCTGCTGTTAGTACTGGTGGAATTTATACATCATCTAACTATGGACAAACATGGACACAGACAACAGCAATAAGTGCATCTTGGTATACAGTATCAATTTCAGCAAATGGACAGTATCAAACCGCTGTTATTTATGGTGGTGGAATTTATACATCATCTAACTATGGGCAAACATGGACACAAACAACAGCACCAACTGCATATTGGTATTCGGTATCAATTTCAGCAAATGGACAATATCAAACTGCTGTTGGTTCTAATGGTGGAATTTATACATCATCGAATTATGGCAAAACATGGACACAAAATGCATCTGCAGCCAGCGCAAGTTGGAATTTCGTATCAATTTCAGCAAATGGACAGTATCAAACCCTTGTTATCAGTAATGGTGGAATTTATACATCATCGAATTATGGGCAAACATGGACACAAACAACAGCACCAACCGCAAATTGGAATTCAGTATCGATTTCAGCGAATGGACAATATCAAACTGCTATTGTTTTTGGTGGTGGAATATATAAATCATCTAATTATGGGCAAACATGGACACAAACAACAGCACCAGCTGTAAATTGGTGTTCAGTATCAATTTCAGCAAATGGACAGTATCAAACCGTTGTTATTTATGGTGGTGGAATATATTGTAGTATAACACCTTACAACGATACCGTTAGTAATAATTTAGTAGTTTATAATGACGCAAGTTTCAATTCCCGTGTCATAGTAGGTTCAGATGTATCTTTGGGAGGTAGATTATTTGTCTTTGGAACAACCGCATTTGGAAATGCAATAACGACCGATGCAAGTTTCAATAATCGTGTCATAGTAGGTTCAGATGTTTCGTTGGGAGGTAGATTGTTTATACAAGGAACAACCGCGTTTGGAAATGCAATAACGACCGATGCAAGTTTTAATAGTCGCGTCATAGTCGGTTCAGATGTATCTTTGGGAGGTAGATTATTTGTTCAGGGAACAACCGCGTTTGGAAACGCAATAACAACAGATGCAAGTTTCAATTCCCGTGTCATAGTAAGTTCAGATGTATCGTTGGGAGGTAGATTGTTTGTTTCAGGATTTTCCGTTCATGTTGCAGATACAAGTTTCAATTCCCGTGTAATAGTAGGTTCAGATGTATCATTAGGAGGTCGTTTATTCGTTCAGGGAACAACTGCATTTGGAAACGCAATAACAACAGATGCAAGTTTCAATTCTCGTGTGATTGTTGGTTCAGATGTATCTTTAGGTGGCCGTTTATTCGTAAATAATTCAATTTATTTACCAGTAAATGGTAATATTTATGTCGGCGGAACTTTATTTACAGGAAGTGGTGGAGGAGGTAGTAGTGTTGACTTGACAACCGCACAAAGTATAGGAGGAGTAAAGACATTCACCGCGGATGCAAGTTTCAATTCTAGAATCTTAGTGGGTTCAGATGTATCATTAGGTGGAAGATTATTTGTTGCTGGAACGGCTAACTTTAATGGTTCATCATTTTATTCAACCGGTTCTGGCGGTTCTATGACATTCGGATATTACAACGGTAATCCAAGCGGTAATTATAATACAGGTTATGGTGGATTTGCACTACAAGCTACAACAACAGGAATTTCTAATACTGCAGTTGGTTATTATGCACTTAACGCAGACGTATCCGGTAATTATAATAGCGCATTTGGGACGAACGCACTTATAAAAAATACCAGCGGCGATTATTCTACAGCGATGGGTTATCAAGCACTTTATTGGTCAACTGGTGGTAATAATACAGGATTTGGTGTACAATCTGGGTTTAATACGAGTACTGGTGTTGCAAATACTTTTATTGGCATTAATACTGGTTATTATAATACAAGTGGTTCTTTTAATACAGCGGTGGGTTATTTTGCACTTGGTACAAGTGCAGGAGCCACAAATAATAATAATACAGCGTTGGGTTATAACGCAGGTAATAACGCAGGAGCATTTTCTAACTCTACAGCAATTGGTTGTAATTCAGTAATAACAGCAAGCAATCAAATTGTATTAGGAACTGCTTCTGAGAGTCTTTTTGTTTTAGGTGATGCAAGTTTTAACCGTCGTGTGATTGTTGGTTCAGATGTTTCTTTAGGAGGTAGATTATTTGTATCTGGTGATTCAACATTAGGAGGAAGATTAGTTGTATTTCCAACTACTGGTCTGGTAAAGGCAACTCTTATAGATACTACAGCAAATAGACAACCTTCTATAGAATTTTTACGTGGAACAACAACATTCGATAATGCTCCTACATATTCAAATTGGAGAATAGTATCATCTGGTGGGGTTACCGATGGTTCTATGACATCTCTTCCTCCAGGAGGTAGTTTAACATTTTTTCATAATGGTGGAACATTAATTGGTAATCCATTAACACTTTCAGATTCAAATTATGTAGGTATAAATAATATTAATCCATCTTATCCATTAGATGTTAGCGGATTTTCACGTTTTACAAGCGATGCAAGTTTTAACAGTCGTGTCATAGTAGGTTCGGATGTATCTTTGGGAGGAAGATTATTTGTCTTTGGCGATTCAATAGTTGGCAATTTATTAGTAAAGGGAAATTTAGCTGTGCAACAATTATCAAATACAAATATCATTAATACAACTACCACGAATTATCAATTAATAATTGGTGAGGATATCTCGTTGAATGGACGTTTATATACATCTAGTGATGTCTCTTTGAATTCGCGTTTGTTTGTTAACCAAGATGCCAGTTTTAATTCCAGAATCATAGTTGGTTCAGATGTGTCTTTGGGTGGAAGGTTATTTATACAAGGAACAACCGCATTCAATAACGCAATAACAACAGATGCTAGTTTCAATTCTCGTGTGATTGTTGGTTCAGATGTATCGTTGGGAGGTAGATTGTTTGTTTCAGGATTTTCTGTTCATGTTGCGGATACCAGTTTTAATTCACGTGTCATAGTAGGTTCAGATGTGTCTTTGGGTGGAAGGTTATTTGTTTTTGGAACAACCGCATTCAATAACGCAATAACAAGTGACGCCAGTTTCAATAGTCGTGTCATAGTAGGTTCAGATGTGTCTTTGGGTGGAAGGTTATTTATACAAGGAACAACCGCGTTTGGAAACGCAATAACAACAGATGCTAGTTTTAATTCACGTGTCATAGTAGGTTCAGATGTGTCTTTGGGTGGAAGGTTATTTGTTTTTGGAACAACCGCATTCAATAACGCAATAACAACAGATGCTAGTTTCAATTCTCGTGTCATAGTAGGTTCAGATGTGTCTTTGGGTGGAAGGTTATTTGTTTTTGGAACAACCGCGTTTGGAAACGCAATAACAACAGATGCTAGTTTCAATTCTCGTATCATAGTAGGTTCAGATGTATCTTTAGGTGGCCGTTTATTCGTAAATAATTCAATTTATTTACCAGTAAATGGTAATATTTATGTCGGCGGAACTTTATTTACCGGAAGTGGTGGAGGAGGTACTGGTGTTGACTTAACGACCTCACAAAGTATAGGAGGAGTAAAGACATTCACAGCGGATGCAAGTTTCAATTCTAGAATCTTGGTAGGCTCAGATGTTTCTTTGGGAGGTAGGATATTTATTCCAGCGAATAGTCTTTATGTTGGTGGAACTGTATTTACAGGAAGTGGAGGCGGTGGTAGTTCTAACACATTTACATCTGATGTTTCCATGACTGGTAACCTATACGTTGCTAAATATGTAAATATTGGCATTTCCGGGAATCTTCATGCATTAGATGTTAGTGGAACTACGAATCTACGTGGAACTACAAATCCGATTACATTAATAGATAACTCTGTCCTATTAACAAATACCCTTCCACTCGATTTCTCTAATAATTTTGGAACAACTTGGTCACCAAATACAACACCAAGAATAATAGCAATTTCTATGTCAGCAACTGGACAATATCAGACAGGTTGCTCATCATCTGGTTTTGGTGGTGACCCTGCTGGTTACATTTGGATATCTAATAATTATGGAATAACTTGGACTAAAACTAGTGCTCCTTCATCAAGTTGGTGGTCAGTTGCCGTTTCGGCAACCGGTCAATATCAAACCGCAGTAATTGGTTTAGTTGTATCAGGTGGAATTTACACATCATCAAATTATGGTGTAACATGGACAATAAACAGTTCTGCTCCGCAAACATCAAGTTGGCTTTCTGTTGCAGTTTCTGCAACTGGACAATATCAAACTGCATTAGTAAATGGTGGAAATTTATATACTTCATCGGATTTTGGTGCAACATGGATACAAACTACTGGAAGTGGAAGTACAAATACAGGAATTTCAACACAAAATTGGTTTTCAGTTTCAATTTCAGCAAATGGACAATATCAAACAGCAGTAGTTGGTGGACTTTATTATACACAAAGTGGACCAGGTTTTAATACTGGTGCAATCTTTACATCATCTAATTATGGAGTAACATGGAAACAAAATAGTTCCGCACCAACATCAGCAAATTGGTTTTCTATTTCATTATCTGCTACTGGTAAATATCAAACAGCACTAGTAAATAATGGTACTATTTATACATCATCAGATTATGGAACTACTTGGACATCAAATACTTCAGCCGGTACAAAAACATGGACAACTTCGTGTATTTCATCAAATGGTCAATATCAAATAGCTAATACTGGTACATGGTTTCAGACTGGATATATTTATACATCAATTGATTATGGAGCGACGTGGAAACAAAGTAGTTTAACTTTGAATAGTTACGGTTGGATTTGTGCTATGTCGGAAAGCGGACAATATGTGTCAATCGCTACACCTAATGGGGTATACTCATCAACCACTCCTTATGCAAATTTGGCAATAAGTAATACATCAAGTTTTGGCGGAGATGCTAGTTTCAATTCTAGAATCTTAGTGGGTTCAGATGTTTCTTTGGGAGGTAGGTTATTTGTACTTGGAACAACTGTAATTAGTAGTAGCTTAACGGTTGGTAACGTAGGAATAGGAAAAAATCCATCTTCTTATCCATTAGATGTTTCTGGAGTAATTTATTCTAGTGCAATTAGTACGCCAGGGTATGTTGTTTCCCCTCAGATTTTAGCAAGTGATGGTGGAAGTAATGGAATTGGAAGAATGGCAAATATACCAGGTGGGGTTCGAATAGAAGGAGGACTTTCTCAACAAACAGGTTCAAGTGGTATAATAGCATTTGCAAATATGTATGGTGGAAGTGAATGGATGCGTATTGATAGTACCGGAAACGTAGGAATAGGAACAACAAGCCCATCAACTAAATTGCAAATATATGATACTGCCAATTCAAAAATATTTTTGAATTCTCCTCCTTATAATGGATTTTTATCAGTAACTAATAGTGGTACTCTAGATTTAGGGTTTGATACTGCTGCGATTTCTGGTTCTATTAATGGTGGTATTATTAGATTTATGCCAAATGGGACAGAGGCTGTTCGAATTGATAATACTGGAAAATTGGGTATAGGAACAACAACCCCAGCAGCTACGTTAGATGTTACTGGAACCGGGCGTTTTACTGGTGATGCAAGTTTCAATAGTCGTGTGATTGTTGGTTCAGATGTTTCCTTGGGAGGAAGATTGTTTGTTCGTGGAACAATCGCGTTTGGAAATGCAATAACAACAGATGCAAGTTTCAATTCTAGAATCTTAGTGGGTTCAGATGTTTCTTTGGGAGGTAGATTATTTGTCTTTGGCGATTCAATAGTTGGTAATTTATTAGTAAAGGGAAATTTAGCTGTACAACAGTTAACAAATACAAATATTATTAATACAACTACCACGAATTATCAATTAATAATTAGTGAAGACCTCAGTCTCAACGGACGTTTATATACATCTGGTGATGTTTCTATGAATTCACGTTTATTTGTTAATCAAGATGCAAGTTTTAATTCCCGCGTGATTGTTGGTTCAGATGTTTCCTTGGGAGGCAGATTATTTGTTTCAGGATTTTCTGTTCATGTTGCGGATACCAGTTTCAATTCCCGTGTGATTGTTGGTTCAGATGTTTCCTTGGGAGGTAGATTGTTTGTGGGTGGTTCGGCAAGCTCTTTTATAGGAACCGTAGGAATAGGAACAAACAACCCATTAGCAAAATTACACGCATATGCGGATTCTGGGAATGTGCCAATAATATCTGATGCGAAAAGTGGTATTAATTCTGGATTAATGCTCTATTTAGATAGTGTTCAAAAGGGGGCATTAATTGCAGTTGGTGTTGCCGGTGGTTGGTCAAATGATTCACTTGTTGGAGATATTATATTAAGGTGCAATTCAAGCCAGAAAATATTATTTAATTCAAATGGTGGTTCAGGTAACAGCTCGATGGCAATAAATGGTGGAAATGTAGGAATAGGAATTATTACACCTCAAACTGCGTTGGATGTATCAGGAACCGGTCGTTTTACTGGTGATGCAAGTTTCAATTCCCGTGTGATTGTTGGTTCAGATGTTTCCTTGGGAGGTAGAATATTTATTCCAGCAAACAATCTTTATGTAGGTGGTTCGGTTTTTACTGGCGGTGGAGGTGGCAGTAGTAATATTTTTACAACAGATGTTTCAGTTAACGGCAATCTATATTGTTCAAAGATATTAAAACCCACATCCATTTCTGAGGTCTTCACTACTAATACGGGAACTATCTCACCCTATACTTTGGATTTTTCAACTGGAGGAACATTTTATATCACTACTCCGCCATCGAGCAATTTTAATGTAAATATTACAAATGTTCCTTCTGATATTAATCGCACATATGTAATTACTTTGGTGATAGCAGCTACGGCCAATAAGACTTTCAGTAATTCAGTCCAAATTAACAGCGCAGCTGCGATTATACCATATTACGCAGGTGGGATACCGACAATTACTAGTGCTAGCATAATTACACAATCAATAAGTATTCAAAGAATAACGTCCGGAGATGTAGCGGCAAATGTAAATGTATTATCTTCGGTTACTGGATGGTATTAAGGTCTATCCATGTTTTTGTATCCAAATGGATGCAAAAACGTGGTTAGCTGCTATCTCTTTCACGGACGAATTTCATTCGTCCACGAATAGAGATTAAGGGATAAATTCATCGCGTAATATTGTAAATTTATATATTATACCAATTTATATAATATATATGGCTCATTCGAGTAATAATACATTTAGTTCGAATACTTATAGTAAAAATGTATTAACGAATTCGACGTCTATTGTTAATTTGAATCCAACAACAATTCCTGGTTGTGTATTATGGCTTGATGCAGCGGACCCGTTGAATACAGGAACTGCTCCTGCTAACGGAACCTCGATTACTACTTGGTATGATAAATCTGGGGGGAATAGAAACGGAACTGCGAGTGGTACAATTACTTATAATACGACGGGTTTGAATAGCAAACCGGCGATGAGTTTAACCGGTTCACAAAATTTTCAGGGCGCTGTTTCAATTACAGGAAATTCATTAACAGTATTAATTGTTTGTACGATGAATTCTTCAACCGGTAATAATGGTAGATTTATAAGTCTTGCTGCTACTGGTGCAGCCGATTATAATTCCACTTCATATATGTGTTTTGTAAGAAGTTCTAGTGGTGTAGCCACATCTACAACATATAGAAATAACGCCAATATTTCAACGATTACTAACCCGATTACTACGTATACGCCATATTTATTTGAAACTTGGTTTGATGGAACAAATATGTATATAACTACACAGAGTGGCAATACAACATCTATTTCGTCCACTGCTTCTATTGGAACTTTTGGGGTAGCAAACTTTAGTATTGGTAGTACTTTTATATCAGACGGAACTGGTTATTTCAACGGTTTTATGTCCGAAATCCTTGTCTATAATACCGCATTAACAACTTCTCAAAGGCAACAACTTGAAGGGTATTTATCTAGAAAATGGGGGTTACAAAGCAATTTACCTAGTTCTCATCCTTATTACAATTCGCTGCAAAGAGTTAGTATGAACCCAGCTGCTATTCCTGGTTGTGTATTATGGCTTGATGCATCGGATCCGTTGAATACAGGAACTGCTCCTTCTAACGGAACCTCGATTACTACTTGGTACGATAAGTCTGGAGGGAATAATAATGCTACTACTTCTACAGGTACGGTTACTTATAATACAACAGGACTTAATAGTAAACCCGCGATGACTTTTACGAATACACAATATATGCTTGGACCTATTAATTCACCAGTTACAGGAACTACATTAACGATTTTGGCAATTGTTAGTATGAATTCTAGTACAACAACAAATGGAAGAGCGTTAAGTCTTTCGCAACTTAATGGACTAGATTATGGTTCTGTTACATCAGTTGCATTTGCCCGCCGAAATGGAACCACCGGAATTATTCCATATAGAAAGGATGTAACATTAAGCAATAATCCGCCTAGTTATTCAACACCTTATTTGTTTGAATGCTGGTTTGATGGCACAAATGAATATGCAACTACACAGATGGGCAATACGACAAGTATAGCATCAATTGCTTCTACTGGAAATTTTAATATAACCAATTTTGCTATTGGTAATGAATGTTATACTGCAGCAGGTGATTATTTTAACGGTTTTATGTCCGAAATCCTTGTCTATAATACCGCTTTATCAACCGCCCAACGACAACTAGTAGAAGATTATTTATCTTGGAAATGGGGGCTACAAGCCAATCTACCAACCACGCATCCTTATTATAATTCGTTAATAATAGATAAGACAACTTATAAACCAACTTCTATTCCTGGTTGTGTTTTATGGTTTGATGCAGATGACCCATTTAATACAGGAATTACTCCGACGAATGGAACCTCGATTACTACTTGGTATGATAAATCTGGGGGGAATAGAAATGCTACTGCTAGTGGAACTATTACTTATAATAGAACTGGATTAAATAATAAAGCGGCGATGACGTTTACAGGAACACAACTGTTAACTGGGTCTGTTTCAATTACAGGAACTACATTAACTATATTGGCAATTGTTAATATGAATACTAGTTCTCAGCTTTCTGCGCGTATTATAGCTTTCTCAACAGGTTCGGGTGTTAATGATTATACTAGTTCTTCATTTATGACATTTGCACGTCAGAGTGGTAATGGATTACGAGGTTATAGAAATGGTGTTCAGGTAGCAAATGAACCTCCAACCGGTTCAGTCCCCTATTTATTTGAAACATGGTATGATGGAACTAAAAATTATAATACAGTTCAGATTGGTAATAGCACTACTATAGCAACAGTTGATTCTAGTGGAAATTTTGGGATATCTTACTTTGCAATTGGTTCTAATACAAATACGTCAGATTTACCCGGGTTTCTGACCGGTTTCATTTCCGAAATCCTTGTCTATAATACCGCATTATCAACCTCCCAGCGACAAGAAGTAGAGGCGTATTTATCTTACAAATGGGGACTACAGACTAATCTACCAAATACTCATCCTTATTATACTTCCCCAAATCCATTAGAATTAACATATTTTTCACCAACTTCTATTCCTGGTTGCGCTTTATGGTTCGACGCAGATGATTCCACTACAATTGTTCAATCCGCTTCAAAAGTCAGTCAATGGAACGATAAATCTGGGAATGGTTATTCAGTAATTCAACCAACATCGGCAAATCAACCTACGTATACAGCAAATTTATTGAATGGAAAGGCTGGCATATCATTATCGAATACTTCTTGGTTATATCAATTTGGTAATAATATGCCAAATTTTACTAGTTCGTCTGCTATGAGCGTATTTTGTGTTGTTAGAAATGATACATCTCTTCCGGCAAATGGTTGGAGTGTAGTTAATACGATGTGGTTTAATCAATCGAATAGTGGAACTATTTATCGATATCATTTGTCGTTTAATAATGCTACAACAACAGGCGTTGCATCCGTAGATAATACTCTTACAAAAATTAATCAAAGTACAACAGTTGGTTATGGCGCAAATGCAATTATTGGGTTGAGTTGGTCAACAACTAGTGGTCTTATTTATGTAAATGGAAATACTGCCACATTTTCAGGACAAACATTAGTAAATGGAAATACTTCATCACTTATGTTTAATATTGGTGATGCTAGACAAGCAAATTATATGAAAGACATTGTTATCTACGAATTGATTGGGTTTAATACTCAATTAACCACCTACCAACAACAACAAATAGAGGGTTATTTGGCGTTGAAATGGGGACTACAGACTAATCTACCAAATACTCATCCTTATTATTTTTCCTCAAATTCATTAGCATTAACATCTTCCTCAAAATCATTAGCATTAACATCTTTAACTCCAAATATAAAACTACCCTATTTTTCACCAAAAGACATAAATGGTTGCGCTTTATGGTTCGACGCAGCTGATTCCACTACAATTGTTCAATCGGCTTCAAAAGTCAGTCAATGGAACGATAAATCTGGGAATGGTTATTCAGTAATTCAACCAACATCGGCAAATCAACCTACGTATACCACAAATTTATTGAATGGAAAGGCTGGCGTCGTATTATCGAACACTTCGTGGTTATATCAATTTGGTAATAACATGCCGGCTTTTACTGGGTCGCCTGCTATGAGCGTATTTTGTGTTGCTAGAAATGATACATCTCTTCCGGCAACTGGTTGGGGTGTAGTTAATACGATGTGGTTTAATCAATCGAATACTGGAACTATTTTTCGATATCATTTGTCGTTTGATAATGCTACAACAACAGGCGTTACATCCATATATAATACTAATACAATATTTAATCAAAATACGACAGTTGGTTATGGTGCAAATGCAATTATTGGGTTGAGTTGGTCGTCGACTAGTAGTCTTGTTTATGTAAATGGAACTACTACAACATCTTCAGGACAAACATTAGTAAATGGAAATACTTCATCACTTATGTTTAATATTGGTGATTCTAGACAAGGAAATTATATGAAAGACGTTGTTATCTACGAATTGATTGGGTTCAATACTCAATTAACCACCTACCAACAACAAAAAATAGAAGGTTATTTGGCATGGAAATGGGGACTACAGACCAATTTACCAAGCACACATCCTTATTATTCTTATCCGCCAACAACAAATACACCATTATATAATCCGGTTTCAATTCCGGGGTGTTTATTATGGTTAGATGCGGCAGATAAAGGTTCTCTCGGATTGTTTTCTTCTACTACTCCCATTTCAGTTACTATTCCAAATTCCACGAATGCGACTTCTTATAATTGGACGAATGGTTCTATTAATTGGACTTCGAGCGCAAGTAGTTATCAAAATACTTCATCAGGAGGTGCTCTAAATTTATATCCGTATTATTTATTTAATAATGGTACTCCATCTCTTTCGAATCGTTGGGTTAGTGCGAATTCATCCGGCAATTATTCTACTTCAACTCGTGCATATACCGGTAGTGCAAGTACTACAGTATTGAATTCTGTCGGAACGGTTAATGGTGATTGGGTACAAATACAATCAAGTGTGCCAGTAATTATGAATAATTTTACATTTTCGGCATTTAGTGCTAGTGCAGCTGCATATTGTGAATTGCCCGGTACATTTTACATATGTGGTTCGATTGATGCTACAAATTGGTATCCATTAATATATATTAATTTCACAGGAACTCAAATCTCATCCGGTCAGGTATCACCCGAATATATCATTCGAACAAATGCCACTGTAGGAACTCAATCAATAGGAGGAATAACAGGAATAACATGGACAAATAGTAATGGAACATATCAAACTTGGGGAAATGGAGGTTCTAGCTATACTTATTTTAGATTAATAACTACTTATATGATGGGTACTTTAACAACTAGTGGTACCAACGATGGTTGGTTATCTCTTGGAGCATGGACTCCATATTTTACTTTAGTTTCTGCTCCCATTTCGACATCAGTTTCTTCTTTTAGTTGGGTCTATAATGATATTAATTGGAAAGCTAGTGCAAATAGTTATCAAAATACTTATCAAGAGGCGTATCCATATTCTTTATTTAATAATAGTACTCCGACTACTTATAATCGTTGGGTTAGTGCTAATGCATCAGGGAATTATTCAACTTCAACGCGTGCATATACCGGTACTGCAAGTACAAAAGTATTAAATTCTGTTGGAACGGTTAATGGTGATTGGGTACAAATACAATCAAGTGTCCCACTAATTATGAATGATTTTACACTTTCTTCATGGTATCCTGGTGGAGGAGGCGGATATAGTGAAATGCCTGGTACGTTTTACATATGTGGTTCAATTGATGCTGATAATTGGTATCCATTAATATATATTAATTTCACAGGAACACAAATCTCATCGGGGTTAATATCACCCACATACACTATTCCAAAAACTATAACAGCGGGAACTCAATCAATATCAGCAATAACATCAAATAGTAGTGGAACATATCAAACGTGGGGAAATGGCGGTAACAATTATACTTATTTCAGATTAATAACTACTTATACGATGGGCAATTTAACAACTGGTGGTAGCAACGACGGTTGGTTATCTTTTGGAAAATGGACTCCTAATTTTACTACTCCGTCATCTTATGTATCTCGGTGGAATGATAAATCGAATTCAGGTTATGATATGGTGCAGTCTATTAGTACTTCGCAACCGGTATATGGAACAATGTCGAATAGTAAACCTGGGTTAAATTTGGCAAGTGGTAAATATATGTCAAATACTACTATTGCTTTTCCAACCAATTATTCGATTTTTGCTGTTGGGTATGTAGGTTCTACGACAGATTGGGCACGTTTATTAAGTGGTGCCACAAATATTTATCTGGTTTTTGGGTCTGGGCCGAGTGGTGTTAATTTTTCTACATTTCTAGGTAATGGTACTAGTTGGAATGATTATATCGACAACTCTCCAACAAATGCAAATACTAGTCTATGCTTAATGGAAATGACAAATAACAATACAAGTACCGGTTTAATACCATACTTTAATGGAACAGCTCAAACAGCAAAAAATGGAGCAACGGTAGCATTCACAGGATTGAGTATTGGTGCTTGTGTTTATCAAGGAGGTTTAACCACTCAATATTGGAACGGTTATGTAGCGGAAATCCTGATTTTCAATAGTGTATTAACGACAACACAACGCCAATATATCGAGGGTTATTTGGCGAATAAATGGAGTATTCAATCTAGATTACCATCAAATCATCCATATTACAAAATTACACCACCTACATATAATCTATTTACACCAAATTCTATTAATGGATGTATATTATGGTTAGATGCCGCAGATAATAGTTCAATTGTATTTGGTACGATAACACCAAATTCAACTGCAGCTACTACTGCTTCCTGGACAAATAACGGCATTACTTGGACTGCGAGTGCATCAGAAAATACGAATTCTGGTTGTATGTATTATTCTGCATTTAATTTTAGTAGTTATGTTACAAACGGAGACGCAGGTGCAGCTCTTGGTTGGCAAAATGGTAATATTAATGGTACTACGCCTTGGAATTATAACGGGACTGGTTCTACTACTTATTATATAAATAGCACAACTACAAATACTAAATCTGGTGGTTGGTTACAAATACAATCGAGTACACTAGTAATGTTAAATAGTTACACATTTACATGTCCAGGAGGTAATACTGGTCCTTTAATAGGACGAATACCAGGAAAATATACAATAGTTGGTTCAACTAATGGCACAACGTGGTACAACCTAGTTGACGTAATCTTCTCTGGATTACCTCCTAACACAAGTTATACTACTGGGGTACAAACTACAGGTTCTATACTTTTATCCACGTTGGGAAATATAACTGCTTCAACAACCGCTAATACAAATTCAACAACAACAACATATGGTTACCAAACAGATTACTATACTTATTTTAGAATTATCTTTACAAATACACTAGCTGCAACTGTTTCTGCATTATATAATGTATACTCTACTAATTATTGCCAATTTGGATGGACGCCATATTTCATTTCCACTAATATTACTAATATTTCTCAATGGAATGATAAATCGGGAACCGGAAATAATATGATTCAAGCCACTAGTGGTTCCCAACCCGTTTTATCAAATTTATCGAATGGTATACAGGCTTTAAATTTGGCAAGTAGTAAATATATGATAAATACTACTATTTCTTTTCCTACAAATTATTCAGTTTTTATTGTTGGATATACAACAACAAATGGTTACGGACGTATATTACATGGTCCATATAATTCTGACTGTGGATTATGTATTGGAAGTGGCAACGTAAACACAAATTTAATGTCTATGGTAGGAACTACTCCAACTTCTTGGAGTAGTAGCGAAGTAAATACATCATCAAATGGTTATAGTACAAGTGTAGCAAGTTTATGTATAATGGAAATGACAACCAACAATACAACAAACGGTTTATTAACTTACGTAAATGGTTATCAATTAGATGCTAAGAATGGAACAAATAATGGATTTACCGGATTGAGTATTGGTGCTGGCGTTTTTTCAGGAGGTTCAACCAGTCAATTTTGGAACGGCTATATATGCGAAGTCCTTGTTTTCAATAGCGTCTTATCAACTACCAACCGCCAATATGTCGAAGGATATTTGGCATATAAATGGGGCATTCAGTCTAGTTTACCAGTCACACACCCTTATTATCAATTTAAACCAACATCGATTACTGGTTGTACATTATGGTTAGATGCCACCGACAATACAACAATTACACAAGCAAGTTCTGTTGTAAGTCAATGGAACGATAAATCGGGAACCGGAAATAATATGACTCAAGCGACTAGTGGTTCACGACCCGTTTTATCAAATTTATCGAATGGTATGCAGGCTTTAAATTTTGCAAGTGGTAAATTTATGTCAAATACTACTATTTCTTTTCCTACAAATTATTCAGTTTTTATTGTTGGGTATGTAGGTTCTACTACAACATGGGCGCGTTTATTGAATGGTACCACTTCATCAGATGCTTATCTGTTTTTAGGTTCTGGGCCGAGTGGTGTTAATTTTTCTACATTTGTAGGTAATGGTACTACTTGGAATGATACTAACGACAATACTCCAACAAATGCAAATACTAGTTTATGTTTAATGGAAATGACAAATAACAATACAACAACTGGATTACTACCATATTTTAACGGAACAGCGTTAACTGCAAAAAACGGTTCAACAGTTACATTTACAGGATTGTGTCTAGGTAGTATTAATACTGGACAACCATGGAACGGCTATATATGCGAAGTCCTTGTTTTCAATAGCGTCTTATCAACTACCAACCGCCAAAATGTCGAGGGTTATTTGGCGAATAAATGGGGCATTCAATCTAGTTTACCAGTTGCACATCCTTATTATTCTCCTGCACCAGTTATTTCTACAACCGCACCCACCGCCCCTACAAATATAATAGTATCTAATGCGACATCGTCATCTTTAACCGTTAATTTTACTGCTCCCACAGGACAAATTACTAATTATAAACCTTATATAAATGGAGCTTTGGCGACAAATTATTATGGTAGTCCAAATTCGTTTACAATTAACAATTTAACGAATGGTTCTTATATAGATTTACGATTAAGTAATTTATATGGCACATCTCCAGCGACAACTTCACTAATTACAAATAATCCGGCTTCATCTGGATTATACGCAAGATATACACCAAATAATTATAACCCAGCAACAAACATATGGAGCGATACTACGGGTACTTATAATTTACCATCTTCGCAAATTACGAATACCGGGCTTTCATTAGTAACAAATTCATCAAATACATATGGTGCAATTAATTCCCTTGTTGCTTTGCAAGGAACTACTAGTTCTATAATAGGATTTACAACTGCAAATATAACAAATTATACATTATTTTATGTTGCAAGATATGTATATCCAATTACTAATGCGATTGGTAGAGAGTGTTTACTAACAGCATCTGGCGGCGAGTTTTGGATGTCTGGTTTTTATTCCGGTGCTACAGCTGCTGCACATCATAATACTGCTGTTATTTCTAATTTGGGTCAGAATCCATATGATAACAATTGGTTTATTTCAACAGATAGTTATTCATTATACAAAGCAAACGGGATTAATTATGGAGCTGCTGTACCAGGTGGAGGTACTGGAGGTGATACTTATTTACCGCCATTATGGATAAACGGTTCGATGACTAATAATGCTGGCGGTCCATCACATTTTCAAATTGCCGATCTTATTATTTATAACAGCTATTTATCAACAACCGATATATCAAACGTTGAAATATATTTATCAAACTTATACGGAATTCCATTAGTGACATCACCAACAATTAGTTCCATAACATCAAATACTGCAACATTAACTTTTAATGCACCAGCCGATGATAATACTTATACAACTTATACTGCTTCTACCGGTGGAATAGTATATGGAACAACAACCGGTTCAAATTACACGGTTTTACAAACAAATGTTTTTTCATATACAGGCTCAAATCAAACAATAACTGTTCCAACAGGAACCGCGTTTGTAACCGCTCAATTGTGGGGAGCAGGTGGTGGTGGTGCTGGAAATGGTTCAACTGGTCAAACATCAGGGGTATGTCTTAATGATATATTAGGTTCAGGAGGTGGTGGAGGTTATACATCCGCAAATCTTGTAGTAACAGCAGGAACTACATTAACAATTATAGTTGGACAAGCAGGAACAGTAAGTGCTGTTGCTGGTCAAGCAACAAATACATATGGCGGGGGTGGTGGATGCGCAAGTTTAAATGGTGATACAAATTGGAGAAATACTTCTGGCGGTGGAAGGTCTGCAATTCAAATAAGTGCTGCTGATATAATTACTGCAGGAGGTGGTGGAGGTGGTGGTCATTTAGCAAGGTTAAGTTATACTGTACCAGCCGCAACATACTTGACAGGTGGTGCAGGTGGTGGTAGTATCGGCGGAACTGGTGGACAAGGAGATAGTGCAGGACAAACATGGGATGGTGCCGGAGGAACACAAACTGGAGGAGGTGCAGCTGGAAGCGTAACATCAGGCGGCACATCTGCAACAGCAGGTACACAATATCAAGGCGGTACAGGAAATCAATATTCGGCGGGTGGAGGTGGCGGTTATTATGGTGGTGGTGGTGGACAATATTACCAACCCACAGTACAATATTTTGGTGCTGGTGGCGGCGGGTCATCCTATGTCAATACTACATATTTAAAATCTAGTTCTGATTTTACATTAGCACAAGCATCGGGTAGTACAGTAGCTGGAAATAGATTTTTACCATCTGCACAACAAGGTTTAATCGGCGGAGGTGGTGCAGGTTCCACATCTGGTGGAACTGGTCAGAATGGTTATGTTGTATTAACTTTTTATCAAGCTGCAACAGTATCTCCCACAAAAACTATATCTCTTACAGGATTATCTTCATTATTAACAAATAATGTATATCCTATTACTGTATCTGTAACATCAACAGATTCTGGAGCTACCAGATTATTACCAGTTGCATCATTATTAACTTTACCGGTTGCTCCTGTAATTGGAACTGTTACTGTATCTGGAACAACTGCCACTGTTCCATTCACTCCAATTAGCGGAAATGGAACAATTACGAATTACACAGTTATAAGCAACCCCGCAGGATTTTCAGTAAAAGGAACTAGTTCGCCAATCGTCGTTTATGGACTTGCCCAAAACACTACATATACATTTACTATGACGACTACTAATGCTACCGGTACATCATCTGCATCTACAAGTTCAAATTCTATTACAACCGGTTCTCAAATTGGAGCAGTCTATACAACACAAACGAATGGAACAGTAAGTACGATTGGTGCAATAACATCTACTGGTGGCGTAAAAACTATTTCATTTACAACTAGCGCAGTTGTTGGTTCGGCTGCTACATTTGTAGGAACATTTACAACGACCGTAGCGTTATCTAATGTAAATATTTGTGTAGTAAGTGGAGGTGCGGGCGGTGGTCAAAATAATGGTGGCGGAGGAGGAGGTGGTGCGGTTTTAATTTATGAAACGGGTAGGTCAAACGCAGCTACAATAGCTGCAGGCACTACTATATATATTTATGTGGGTTCTGGAGGTGAAGGGTCTAAAGTTTATCCTGGCACAGCTAATGCTAAATGGACGCAGTATGCTCTTTCCGGTTCAAATAGTTACATATCAGTAGTATCTGGAAGTATAACAGCAAGTAGTGTTAATTTAGGAAGTACTATAACAGCTAGTAACTTAGGATATGCTCCAAATCCTGTGTATAATTCTGCTTATACTACACAATGGCAGAAATCAGCGGTCCAAACAAATAACGCGAGTCATGGCGCCGGGGCAGGTGGTGGTGGGGGAGCAACCGCAATTTTTAATACTAGTAGTAATATCAATTATGGTGGTCTAGGAAATGGGTCGGGCGGAAACGGTGGTAATGCTTATGGAAATGGTTCACAATTTTCTTATAATAATGGTGGTGGTGGTGGTGGTGGTGGCGTGAATGGAGGCGCTGGTGGAAATTATTATGCTTCTGGTAACGGTGGTGCTGGAGGCTCTGGAACACAATTTCAAGCAACTGGGGTTTATTATGGTGGAGGGGGAGGAGGAGGAGTTGCAGCTAACGCAGCTGGAGGTGGAGTTGGTGGAGCAGGAGGAACTGGCGGAGGTGGTGCTGGCTCAAAAAGTGCCACTCCAGGAAATGGAACAGCAAATACAGGTGGTGGTGGAGGCGGTGCGGGTAATGGTTCATATTCTGGGGGCAACGGTGCCAACGGAATCGTTGTTATAAGTTTCACATATTAATCTCTATTCGCTGGTCTTCTGTTGATTTGTATCCAAATGGATACAAATCTAACAATATGCCTTAAACCATAGATAAATTTAGTTATCAATAATCAACAAAAGAACTATAATTTTTATATTAAAAAAATTTATAATATAAACCTATTTTATAAACAAACATGGCTCAGTGGTTCGATCAATCAAATAATGCCAACAAATTAAGACAGAGTTATTTGAAAGGGTTTTTAGACATAAGTGGTGGAAATGTCTATTTGCGTTCAGATAATTCATTTAGTCTATATTCAAACAGCGATGGTGTAAATCCTCATTTATCTATTGGACCGGAAAACATCAGCATTTACAACACAAATACAACATCATCCCCTCCTAGTATTGGTTCAGCTCCCGGAAGAGTGGTCCCTAGCGTTACCTACAACAACGCGCAAACTTATAAAATGAATTTATCCCAACTTCTCTATGTAAGCGATTTATCTACTAGCGCGCAATACCAGATAAATTTATTGAATAAGAGAACGCAATACATTCAGAGTGATATGTCTGACTCTGATACCATCATACAAATAAACAAACCAAGTGGAACCGTCTTAGTTTCTGGTAATATCGTTCCCAGCGCCCCTGGTATTTATACTTTAGGTACGCCATCGGTTCCATTCAGCGCTATCTACCTTAACCAAAACACCATCTATTTTGATAATTCCAGCAACACAGTCCAGGCTTCTATGTCATTCAATCCTGATTCTGGTAGTTTAGATATTTCCAACAACGGAGTACAACAAAGAACTGTTTTAAGTTATAACGGTAATGTGGGTGTAGGTAAATCATCTACCTTGGCAACTAACGCAACTTTAGATGTTTCTGGTTCTCTTTATGTTAGTGGAGCAGTCAGTTTAGGTTCAGACTTGTCATTAAATGCCCGTTTATTTGTTGGGCAAGACGTAAGCCTTAACTCAAAATTGTTCGTTTCTCAGGATGCTAGCATGAATTCCCGTTTGATTGTGGGTTCAGATGTTTCGCTCGGTGGTCGCTTATTTGTTAAGCAAGCTGCTGCTTTAGCCGACGTCTTATTGGTTGCTGGTGATACATCACTAAATTCGAAATTGTTTGTTTCTCAAGATGCCAGCATGAACTCCCGTTTGATTGTCGGTTCTGATATTTCTCTTGGTGGTCGCTTATTCGTTAAGCAAGCTGCAGCTTTAGCTGACGTCTTATTGGTTGCCGGTGATACATCACTAAATTCGAGATTGTTTGTTTCACAAGATGCAAGCATGAATTCCCGATTGATTGTAGGTTCTGATGTTTCACTAGGCGGTCGCTTATTCGTTAAGCGAGCTGCTGCCTTAGACGATGTCTTGTTGGTTGCCGGTGATACATCGCTAAATTCGAGATTGTTTGTTTCACAAGATGCCAGCATGAATTCCCGATTGATTGTCGGTTCGGATGTTTCTCTTGGTGGTCGCTTATTTGTCCAATCTGCTACTGCATTAGCAGACGTTTTGTTGGTTGCCGGGGATACTTCCCTCAATTCGAGATTATTCGTTTCTCAGGATGCTAGCATGAATTCCCGATTGATTGTCGGTTCGGATATTTCTCTTGGTGGTCGTCTATTCGTTAAATCAGCAGCTGCATTAGACAACGTTTTGTTGGTTGCTGGGGATACTTCCCTCAATTCGAGATTGTTTGTTTCTCAAGATGCCAGCATGAATTCCCGCTTGATTGTCGGTTCAGACGTTTCTCTTGGTGGTAGATTATTCGTCAAGCGAGCTGCTGCGTTAGACAACGTTTTGTTGGTTGCTGGCGATACTTCCCTCAATTCAAGATTGTTTGTTTCTCAAGATGCTAGCATGAATTCCAGATTGATTGTCGGTTCTGATGTTTCACTAGGTGGTCGTCTATTTGTTAAGCAATCTGCTGATTTAGCTGACGTCTTATTGGTTGCTGGTGATACTTCACTAAATTCACGATTATTTGTTGTTCAAGATGCTAGTTTCAATTCCCGTGTTTTGGTGGGTTCTGATGTTTCTTTGGGAGGAAGATTATATGTTAAAGGTTATACTAAATTGAATGGTGAATTAACTGTTACTGGAATTACTACTCTTCGCGACCAATTAATTGCAATCAAAGATGCTAGTCTTAATAGCAGATTGCTTGTTGCATCTGATGTTTCTCTTGGTGGTCGTTTGTTTGTTAGTCAGAACTCAGAATTCGCACAAAACGTTGCTATTGGAAAAACCGTTACAAACTCAGCTTATGCTTTAGATGTTAGCGGAACAATTCGCGCAGATAATTTATTGATTGGTTCTGGTGGTGCGGTAGACGAAGGCACGATGACAGTAAATATGTTGTTAAGTGCTAGTGGTGGGTTACTAGTTCCATCTGGTCAAACCGCTACTTTGACTGGCTCAACAGTAATTAATGGACCAACTTTGGATGTTTCATCCGTAACTGCAACAACCATAAATGGAACCGTCAATATGACTAACGGTTTACTTGTAAGTGGTAAGGACGTTTCCATGAATGGTAATTTATCGGTTGGCGGAAATGTGACGATTACTAAAGATTTATTATTACTTGGTGCACTCACCGTGCAACAATATACCAATCAAAATATTATTAACACCACCATATCAAATTATCAATTAATAGTATCCGAGGATATAAGTTTGAATGGTCGATTATTCTCTAGTGGAGACGTCAGTTTTAATTCGAGATTATTTGTCTCTCAGGATGCTAGTTTCAATTCTCGTTTGATTGTCGGTTCAGATGTTTCTTTGGGCGGTCGATTATATGTTTTCCAAGACGCAAGTCTAAATTCCAGATTGTTTTTGGGTAGCGACCTCAGTATGAATGGGCGTTTATTTGTAACTTCAGCAAGTTATTTGGGAAATACTTTACAAGTGACTGGTAAAGCAACCATGTTAAATGACTTAGATGTTACTGGTAATATAAGCACAATAAACGGAAATTTGAATGGCGGAGCATTATTTATTTCTGGTAAAAGTTCGTTGACCGGTGATGTTGCTATTGTAAATGGCAATTTAACTTTACAGAATGGCAATATTAATATGACAAATGTATTGAGTTTTATTAACCAATTTTAAGGTCTATCCATGTTTTTGTATCCAAATGAATACAAATCAACAGAAGACCTATATCCTATCATATAGCATGTTGTAAAAACATAAATTTTGAAATTATACTAATAAATATAATTTCAAATTAATCTCTATTCGCGGATAAATGTATTTATCCGCGAATAGGATATGGGTCTTCTGTTGATTTGTATCCAAATGAATACAAAAACGTGGTTAGCTGCTATCTCTTTCACGGACGAATAGAGATTAACTTCAAACAATTACCTAACTATTCCAAAACGTCCAACAGAGCAAGCGCATTTTTTACCATCAGTATATTTGGAACTTAATTTACATTTGCATGACGTCTTCAAATTAACCGCTTCGTTTCGTTTTTCTATACTTAATGGTTGCGGCGTCGGGTCATAAAATACGGGCGACATAGGAACGCGATTTGTCCTCAAATTCGTATTTTTACAAATAGGAAACGTAGGGCAATTTCCAACAACCTTGTCCATTCCAAAAATAGGAATAGGAGTCGCAGTTCCTACATTACTAGTAAGGCGATTTAAAACCAATTTTGTATTAACAACAGAGTTCTCTAAACTAAATTCTACGTTATTTAAATAATCGCTGGAATCGAAAACCGGGGGTTGTTTTTTAGTATTATTATTTACTTTTAATATAGTAGAAACGCGCTTATATTTCAAGTAATCGCTTTGGGACATAATTATATATATTATGATATAATATTTTGACGTAGATTATAGAAAAGAATTCCTATATAGAACTGTCTTGGTTAAAAACCATCCGCACCATCCAACAAAACATCCTGTTGCTAATCCCGCCATTAATTGTTCAAACGTATGTCGTTTATATTCTAATCTCTGATACACCACTAATACCATTATAAATATCTCAAATAATACCCACATAGAGAACCCTTTTACCAAATATAAGAACATGATAGAAATCGCGGTTGATTGTGCATGTAGAGATGGCATTCCATAATGGTCAGCACCATTATATTCTTCGCCAATTAGACTACGCCCTCCACTTGGTCTAGGTTGTTTAATCCAATTCTTAAGAGTCTGATTTATAGGATAATTAAGAAAAAACGCGATTAGATAACCAAATAAATAACAACGCTGATTCCAAAGACGCGCAATAGATTCTATAAAAAGGATTCCGGGACCGAAAAACCCTAAGGCATCTATTGGTCGTTTTTCGATGATTGCAAAATCAAAATTTGTTAATGACATAATGATATAATATAACAGAGAAAAAATGGTGGAACTAATTATGGACTTTTGTCTATTTTGATTGTTTCCGATAGTCTCTTGATTATTTTCTCATTCGATAGTGGCAATTTGTCTTGTCCTCGCATACAGTCGGTTTGCTCTATTATTTTGTGATATAACTTGTTTTCCCTAGAATCTAATATTCGAATACCCGGATTTGCTTTTGACCAATTTCTTAATGTATTCCAATTTTTATCGTATATTTGATTCAATACTTTTTGAAACTTTTCCTTAGTATCATTATCTTTGTCCCAGATATCATTATCTTTTATGTAGATAGTTTCACGTTTTGTATCGGTACAGTGAAACGGGCGTTTTGTCATGCCAAGGTCATTCAAATTTTTAACTATCATATCTGTTATACCTGAAACATATCCCTTATTTCCAACGTTTTCTATATCGCAAAAATCTATCTTTATGTTTTCAATAAATTCGGAAACATTTATCGCATCTTTGCACGTTTCGTTAAGAAAAAATTGTAAATTAAAATGGTTATTTTGAGTATTATTGTTATTAGAATTTGTATTTCGAGGTTCTTTTGCTATTTCTAATAATTGCTTCTGGGTTTCTTTATTATAATCCATTTGCTGTTTTTGCGTTTCTATTTGCTGTTTCATTTGTTCCACCATCAACTGTTTTATGTCTTCATTTGTTTTAACTATATTTACGATAAATTCCAACATATTATTCGGTATACTTGTATTTTTACATATCTTATCACATGTCTTTTTATGCTTATGTAGACCTTGCCGGAACTTGTATTCTTTACCGCATATGCAAATATTTCGCGAATCGATTGTTGGTTTTGTCTCGATATCTGTAGTGGATACTTCCTGAACTTTTTTGTCATTCGCCGTCATTCCATTTGTCATCCGTTCATGTTTAGCAGTTGAAATATGACGGTCATATTGACTTAATCGGCATGACATATAATCACAAACATTACAACAATAAGTAATGGAACTTTTTGGAACCTTTTTGTCATTCTTTGTCATTCTAAAATAGGATGACAAAAAAGTTCCAAGTCCTTTTTCTATATATTTATTTAAAAATTTTATGCTAACACATTTTGAATAAAAAATTTGGTATTCAAAGCATATTCGAGTGAAATCGATTTTTGACACCCCTTTTGCAAAAACTCCTTCGCAACTTTTTGAAAATGGACATTTTTAAAATGTCCAAAAAAAATCCGCGCAGCCGTTTCTTTTTTGGGATTTTGTTAAATAATATTCGTAGAATTATTTAACCTTTATTTCCCTGGCAAGAATTTGCATGGGAAAGTTCTGAGAAATCCTTACTATGAATGGTAAGGATTTCTGTGTAAAGACATGCCAAGTTTCCAAAAGGTACTTAGTTAATCTCTATCCGTGGACGAATGAAATTCGTCCGTGAAAGAGATAGCAGCTAACCACGTTTTTGTATCCATTTGGATACAAAAACATGGATAGACCTTAAGTACATTTTGGAGAACTGTTGTGTAATGAAACTAGCGTTTAGGATTATAACGAAAACTCTTATTGTATTGCAACGCCCTTAATAATCGTAATTGGCGCTTGGCCTTTTCTTTATTTGTACATTTTGAAAAAACCTTGCGGGTTTTCATATTAAAAACGCGATAACAATTTTTACCCCGAACTTTTCTGCTTTTATATGGCATTTATATAAAATATCCATATAAAAATTATTTAGACTAATTTTGAAATATAAATACTGCCATTATATTCTGCTACAGATTGATAAACTCCATTTGCCGAAATAGCGATACTTTGCCAATTTTTCCCTCTAACATTCGATGCATTAGTCATAGACCATGTAACACCATAATCTACTGATTTATAAATATTTCCGCCTTGTTCTAGTGCTGTTTGAAATTGTCCACCAGCAGACATAGCAATAGCCTTCCATTGTTTATCCATAATAACGGGGTCATTAATGAAATTCCATGTTTGTCCAAAATCATCTGACCTATAAATATCTCCACCGGAATCAAGCGCTGTCTGATATTTACCATCAGATGAAATAGATATCGCATCCCAATTTTTATCATTAAAATCATCAGAAAAAACGTTGTTCCATGTTTTACCAAAATCATTCGATATATATATTGTTTCGGATGCGATTACTTGCATTTGACCAGTAAATGTCATAGCGCAACCCGCAGTTGGGAAAGTTTCAATAGAGTTATATAAATCACTATTCTGGTCTTGGTATCCAGTCCATGTTAATCCAAAATTATCTGATTGATAAACGGTATCACCACAAGAGACAACTGTTTGATATTGTCCATTTAATGAAATGGATACATAAACGTTCGATGAACCGAAACTATAGACTTGCAACCAAGTTTGGCCATAATTATTTGATACATATATCTCTTGACCATTACTAGCAGTTTGATATTGTCCAGTATTAGACATAGCAACGCAATTACTTGTCGCATTTCCAATATTATATTTTATAGCCCAATTTCTTCCATAATTGCTTGATATATATATATCGCCAAATTCTTCGATAGCGGTTTGATATTGCCCGGTAGAAGACATGCATACAGCTAACCATTTTATATTTTGATTATATGCGATAATCCAATTTTCACCAAAATTACTTAAAGTATAAGCATCTTTGTTTGTTAAAATTAATAAAACGGGAACATTATAACTTTGCGTTATATTTGTTAAAGAATAAGTGGTTTTTTTACCAACGCTAGTTGTATTATTAAAATAATTAAGAGAACTATCAATCGCCGATAAATTACTAGGACCAGTATTGCGTATATTTGAAAACCCTTCGGGTTGGATATCAATAGTTAATGTTACATTAATACCATTCGGAACAAAAATTAAATCCCCTTCCAAAAATCCCGTTGTTAATTCGTAATTACCTCCTTGAGGACGATTATTAAATGGGTCGTTTTCGACTATATATCGCAAATGATTATTTAAATCATTTACTTGTATAGAACCCGATAAATCAGTTACATAAGAACCAGCTACGCTGAATGAAAACCCATTAATAATTTCAATAAAATTACTTGCATTAAATATGCCATTATTTAAATTAATATTTTCATTCGAAAAAAGTGTAGCAAATCCATATGGGTCTCCAAAATAACTTTTAACTGTTGAATTAAAATCGCTATATAATGTAGTTAATTTTCCCATAGATAGAATAGAATCGACATTCACATTTTGTAAAAAATCCACAGTATCGATATTTACGCCATCTACTAAAAGATTATCGGAACTAAGGTCAAATAATAATTGAACAACTTTATTATTACTAGCGTCTTTAAAAACGCCTATTTTATCGTTGAACGTTCTAACACTAAAATATATTTGTATAGCATCGGTGACATCATATTGCGAAATTGGAGACATGGCATTTAAATTAATTCTGCGGAATGATTGGTCCACCGTAAATCCACCAGATGTATCGAGCACAAATAAATCACCACTACGAGGTCCGGTCTGACTAGGATTTTGTGATATATATATTGACATTATGATAGTTATATTATTTGTATATAAGTATTTTACAAATAATAACGAAATATTACGATAAATTTGATAATATAAACACTAGCGGAGCTTTAAGTGTTCTCGTAATTCCGGTCAACGACGCAACTGTTGATTCAGTATAATAAGAACTACCATATTTTTGCGAATAATTACTTATTTGGTTTGTATTGGTAGGACCCATATTATTAATAGGATTATAGTTTTCCGACGTTATTACTAAGCTTAAAGTTACGTTAGTTCCTTCTGGTATATAAATAATATCTCCAGCTAAAAATCCGTCCGACATATCATAATTTCTATTACCAGGGTTTCTATTGCCAAATACGTTTGCATCAATCGCATATCTTAATAGATTATTAACATTTAATATATTTACAGAACCAGCTAAGTTGCTTACAGAAGCACCGCTGGCATCTATACTTTTCTCCGTTATAATATTTATAAACGCCGATGCGTCAAAAACGCCATTATTATAATTATAATTATTTACTGAAGCAAATAGTGAAGAAAACCCACCAGCATAACCGAAATATGTATTTACATAAAGATTGAAGTCTGAATATAAAGTGGAATATGTTCCAACGGAAACAACTTGAGACTGAGTCATACCAGCTACAAAATCAGCCGCAGAAATAGTAATAGTATCATTTGGAAAACGTTCAGCTATAGCATTATAAGATGAATCAAGGATATCAACGTTGCTAGCATCTTTAGTTACTCCTAATTTTGTATTAAAAGTACGGACATCAAACAATACCTTAACCGCATTTGTTAAATCATATGTAGCAATAGGGGTTTGAGGTGCCAGATTAATTCTAGGAAGTCCTTGCGATATATCGTATCCACCCTGAGCTATAATACTGTAATAGGTGCCCGAATATGACGCATCAGTAGGTGGATATGAATTAACAGATAGAGTAGGTAAAGACATATATAAATAATGGTTATTTTAAATGTTAACAAATTTATAAATCATAAAGAAGTTTCAAATCTAAACAAAAAGAAAAATTAGAATTATTCATATTCAATATACGTCCATGTTCATCTAAAAGACGAATTCTTAGTTTTTGAATATCAACCGGTCCAAAATATCTTCGAGGTTCTGTAACTATATTAAAATCACTTTCCATGATTAAACTAAAATAGGAGCCTTTGATAGAAATACGCGCAAATATATCATTTCCCATAAAAGATTTTTGAAACACATTAATAAATTGATTATTAGAACTGTTATTAAAATCATCGATTGCCAAATAAATATATCGAATTGCTGCCGGTTCTATAATTGTATCTGCTGTATACGTATTTTTTCCTAAATATTTGGACTTTACAAATCCTAAGTTCCAACCAAATTTTGTAGTAATATCAGTAGTATCTTTTTGTCCGTGAATATCTTTTGTAAAGTCCAAAGAAATTGATAAAACATACGCCGAATAAACTCCGGTAGGGGCTATTGTTACTTTACCCGTACCGGAACCGCTAGTTGTTATATCTAAAGATAATTGAATATATGAAAAAATACTATGTGTATTCTTTAATGTATTATCAGGATTTAATGGGCACAATAAGGCATTTACTGTATTAATTAAATCCGCAGCATTATAGTTTCCATCAGGAATGGTAAATATTTGCTCTGTATTTAAGATGGCTCCGGAAACATCAAAAGAATTATGTTTAACACTCATATACAAATAATTATTGCCATTTTGAGAAGATATTCCATAAAACGCTACTGGCAATTCAAGTGAAGATAACTGCATAGATACGACTTTATTAAATTTATTGGGAAGTTGTATAGTAAAATCTGAACTCTGTGTAGAATAATAATTCTCACGAAAACGCGTATCTATATTAAGGCTTTTTGTAATGATACGTGTATTTAATGGGTTCATAGTTCCTGGAAAAAAATCGCTATTATTCGCATAAACAAATTGGGTTTCGGGTTTTGTTATTATTTCGTCGGTTCTCGCAGGTGGTTCTTGAGAACGCGGCGCATCAATTGTATCTAATTTATAGTTTTTTGGTATAGTTGTTGGTTGATATTTTTCGGTTCTTGTCATAGTAAGTTTTGTTTTTGCTATTTCTAAAAAATCAATCAAATCTCTTTTAAAACGATTATTGATATGACCGCTATTTAATAATTGTTCACGTATTTGATATTCTTTTAATTCAACATCGGCGGCTGTGTATTTTGAATTCGGTTTTAATCTGAAAAATTTTTCGAGGTCATTTAAAGTATAATTATTTATATCTAAATCAAGGTTCTCCATCTAATAATATCAAGATATATATTTTATCTAGTACGATTACGACTAATTTTAGACCAATTTGTTTTGGAGAACTTTGGGTAAATTATACAGGCAGATTGGTATGTATATTAAGGCCTATCGTTAGATTTGTATCCATTTTGATACAAATCAACAGAAGACCCATATCCTATTCGTGGACGAATGAAATTCGTCCGTGAAAGAGATAGCAGCTAACCACGTTTTTGTATCCAAATGGATACAAAAACATGGATAGACCTTAAGGTTCTCTATCTCTAATAATTACGACGAGTTGAATTCACAATATTTATTTAGATAAATAAATAAATAAATAAATATGACACGGTTAAAAAATTATATTTCTTTTCGGTTGCTCTAATATACAATTAATATATATATAAATGTCGTCGAGTGATTATACGGCTTTACGAAAATTAAAAGAAATACAAGCAAATGTCGATATTGACGAATTCGGAAATCCATTATCATTAACTTGGTTTAATGTTCCTTATGGCAATAGTCCTAATTATACAGCAGTAATTGGTACTGGTCCACCTGGCCCATATGGTTCAACTGGTCCAGCTGGACCAGCTGGAGCACCTGGAGTTAATGGACCTACTGGAATGCCTGGTCCTACTAATGGAGGTGTATTTACTATATTTGCTGAATCGATAATTGGGTTTTCAAATATATCGCCTGGTTTTATATTTTCATTTGGACATAATACAGGTGATGCAAGCAATAATGTAGGATTACAAATAGGTAATAAATGTTCTTTACATTATATTGGTGTAAATTCGTCGGAAATTCCAGCACAAAATGGAACAATAGTTATTTATAAAAATGGTATATCAACCGGAATAACTTTATCAAATATAGGAATATCGAATAGTTTAACAAATATTAATTTAAATTTTAATGCGGGTGATATTATTAATATAAAATGTACAAATGGAAGCGGTGGTGGCACTATAACTGTAGCTCTTTGGTTTTTAACTGATGGCGTTATTGGTAGTCAAGGTCCCACCGGACAAACTGGAAATACTGGACAGACTGGTCGAACTGGTCCTACCGGACAGACTGGACAAACAGGTCGAACTGGTCCTACCGGACAAACTGGACAGACCGGGCAGACTGGGCCTACTGGTAATACCGGGCAGACTGGGCCTACTGGACAAACCGGGCAGACTGGGCCTACTGGACAAACCGGGCAGACTGGACAGACTGGCCCTACTGGACAAACCGGTAACACCGGTAACACCGGACAGACTGGACAAACCGGTCGAACTGGTCCTACCGGACAAACTGGACAGACCGGGCAGACTGGTCCTACCGGACAAACTGGACAGACCGGGCAGACTGGGCCTACTGGTAATACCGGACCTACTGGACAAACCGGACAGACTGGTAATACTGGACAGACTGGTAATACTGGACAGACTGGTAATACCGGACAAACCGGTAACACCGGACAGACTGGTGCTACTGGTCAAACCGGACAAACCGGTAACACCGGTCAGACTGGTGTTACTGGACAAACTGGAAACACAGGTAATACTGGTAATACTGGTAATACTGGTAATACTGGGAAGACTGGCCCTACTGGTCCAATTGGTACTGGCCCTACTGGGCAGATTGGACCTACTGGGTATACTGGACAAACCGGGCAGACTGGACAAACTGGACAAACTGGACAAACTGGACAGACCGGACAAACCGGTCCTACTGGTCCAATTGGTACTGGCCCTACTGGGCAGACTGGCCCTACTGGACAGACCGGCCCTACTGGGCAGACTGGCCCTACTGGACAGACTGGCCCTACTGGACAGACTGGTAATACCGGAAATACTGGTAATACTGGACAGACTGGCCCGACTGGGCAAACTGGGCAAACTGGTAATACTGGACCTACGGGACCTTTAGGAACTGGGCAAACTGGGCCTACTGGTAATACCGGGCAGACTGGTCCTACTGGTAATACTGGTAATACTGGTAATACTGGGCAGACTGGTAATACTGGACCTACTGGACCTACTGGACCTTTAGGAACTGGACCTACTGGTAATACTGGTAATACTGGGCAGACCGGTAATACTGGTAATACTGGACCTACTGGACCTTTAGGAACTGGACCTACTGGACCGTTAGGACCTACTGGATACATCGGTCCAATAGGTCCTGTAGGACCACAAGGAGATTATGGACCTACTGGAGTTACCGGAAGAACTGGACCAACCGGTAATACGGGTAATACCGGAAATACAGGAAATACAGGAAATACTGGTAGGACCGGTCCTACTGGAAATACCGGTAATACTGGTAATACCGGTAATACTGGTAATACAGGAAATACTGGAAATACTGGTCCTACAGGTAACACAGGTAACACAGGAAATACTGGAAATACTGGTAATACTGGTAACACCGGTAATACCGGAAATACAGGAAATACAGGAAATACTGGTAATACTGGTAACACCGGTAATACTGGTAACACCGGTAACACAGGAAATACTGGAAATACTGGTCCTACCGGTAATACTGGTAATACTGGTAATACTGGTAATACTGGTAATACTGGTCCTACAGGTAATACAGGTAACACCGGTAATACCGGAAATACAGGAAATACAGGAAATACTGGTAATACTGGTAACACCGGTAATACTGGTAACACCGGTAACACAGGAAATACTGGAAATACTGGTCCTACCGGTAATACTG
>Ga0209188_1000655_pt1 | contig 32303 bp, 29 predicted proteins | sample C_130625_EF_Meta_FD_187307 | JGI IMG/M metagenome (GOLD analysis project Ga0209188, IMG submission 187307) | Freshwater microbial communities from Lake Croche, Canada to study carbon cycling - C_130625_EF_MetaG (SPAdes) (version 2) | ecosystem: Environmental > Aquatic > Freshwater > Lake...
CGCGCTGCGCGCCCGGCTGGCGGCGGAGGCAGCGGCGCGGGCCGGGCTGACGGCGGCCGCCAGCCTGACCCGGCCCCGCCACCGCGCGGCCTTGCAGGAAGCGGCCGCCTGGCTCACGGACCTGGCGACGGCGCCGCTGCCGGAGTTGCGCGCCGAGGCGCTGCGCGCGGCGCTGCGCGCGCTCGGGCGGATCACCGGGACGGTCGGGGTGGAGGCGGTGCTGGATGAGGTCTTCGGAAGCTTCTGCATCGGCAAGTGAAGCCAGCGTGCCCGGCCCGGCCGGGGAGGCGCTGCCCGGCTGGCATGATCGCAGCCTGGCCGCGCGGCAGCGCTTCATCGAATTGGCGATGCGCCAGACGCCGCGGGCAAAAATCCAGGAATGGGCGGAAAAGCTCGGCCTCGCGGTCGCTGACAGCTTCACCCAGGTGGGGGAGGCCGAGCTCGCCTTCGCTGGCGACCTCGCCATCTACACGGCGCCCCCCGGGCGCAGCCGCGGCGTCGATCGCATGGCCAAGCAGTTCCTGACCTTGCAGAGCGAAGCCACGCTGGTGCTGAACGGGCTGCTCGGCGCCTGGTTTTCGCTGTTCCGCGTGCTGGGCCCGCACCCGGAGGCCGGCTTTATCCTGGAGGATGCGCTGCGCGGCGGTGAGGTCTGGGTGCTGGACCAGGGGTTGGCCGAAAGCGCCGCGCCTGGGGCGATCCTGGCGGCGCGGCTGGCCCGCGTCTGCGGCTTCGCCATCACCACCGGCGTGCATGCGGTGATCGACGAGGAGCGCCTCGCCAGCACCCGGGCCATTTTGGAGCGTAGCGGCCTCGACCCGGCGGCGCTGGCCGAGGACCCGCGCTTCATCACCGCGCTCTGGCAGCATGCGTTGCAGACGTGAGGGTATCCCGGTTCCGCCGGTGGATTTTGATCCCACCAGCCAGGGGCCGCCTTGGTTGCATGGGCGGCTGGAATGCCCATAGGTTCCCGCCCGTGAGCCGGATCGGCCGATCAATCGGGGGATATCCAATTGCAGAAGTTACAGGCGATGTCGCTGGCGGTGGCGCTTACCCTCGGCGGGCTCGCAGCGATGCCGGCACGCGCGGCCGAGGTACCGCAACTGGCCAAGGTCTATGCCGGAACCCTGACCGCTGCGACTTATGGCTTACCCGGGACCATGCATCCCCGCCATCCCGCGAATGTGGGCCGGCGCAAGGCCGCCAAGGGTTTCGTGCCGTGGTCGGATTCCAGCTTCCGGCTGGAAATCGTGCAGCAGGTCGGCCGCTCCCTGGAATTGCGGTACGGCACGGATCGCCTGACCGTGCCGATGGCCGGCGTGATTTCAGCCGATGGCCGCATGATTATGCTGAAAGGGCGCCAAAACGCTTTGCTGGTCTCTCTTGATGGCGATTTGATCCAGGGCTGCGGCGGTGTGAATGGCTACGCTGGCGGTTTTGACCACTACCTGAACAATTACGCCGCCTTCTGTATCGAGGCAAAAGCCGTCAGATGATGTGGTGGCGCCCCGGGGCACACCGGGATCGCCCGCGCCGGTGCCGATGGTCGGGATAAGCGGCCGGTGAAAGGTCCCCGCGGCTGGGGTATTCGGAGCGCCATGCGCCCCGAGGCGAAGGTGAAACCCGCGCCGGGGATGCTATACGCCCCCTATGTTCGCGGTATCCTATGACGTTGTGGTGGTGGGTGGCGGCCATGCCGGCTGCGAGGCGGCGGCGGCGGCGGCCCGCTGCGGCGCGCGCACCCTGCTGCTGACCCATCGGCTGGAGACGATTGGCGAGATGTCCTGCAACCCCGCGATCGGCGGGGTGGGCAAGGGCCACCTGGTGCGGGAGATCGACGCGCTGGATGGGCTGATGGCCCGCGCCGCCGATGCCGCCGGCATCCATTTCAAACTGCTGAACCGCAGCAAGGGCCCAGCGGTGCGCGGACCCCGGGCGCAGGCCGACCGCGCGCTCTATCGCGCCTCGATGCAGGACCTGCTGCGGGCCCAGCCCGGGCTCGATCTGCTGGCCGAGGCGGCCGAGGACCTTGTCATCGAACAGGGGCGCGTGGTTGGGGTGGTGACCGCGGCTGGCCGGCGGATTGCGGCTGGGGCGGTGGTGCTGACCACGGGGACCTTCCTGCGCGGCGAGATCCATATCGGGGAGATCCGGCTGCCCGCGGGGCGGGTGGGGGAAGCGCCGGCCCTGGGTCTGTCGGCGACGCTCAGCCGTATCGGCCTGCCCCTTGCACGGCTGAAAACCGGCACGCCGCCGCGGCTGGATGGTCGGACCATTGACTGGGCCGCGCTGCAGCCCGACCCGGGCGATGACCCGCCAGAGCCGCTTTCCGCGCTGACCGAGCGGATTTCTAATCGCCAGGTCGCCTGCGCCATCACCGCGACCACGCCCGAGACGCATGCGCTGATTCGCGACAATCTGCATCGCAGCGCGGTCTATGGCGGGCGGATCGCGGGTGTCGGACCGCGCTATTGCCCTTCGATCGAGGATAAGGTGGTCCGCTTCGCGGAGCGGGAGCGCCACCAGATTTTCCTTGAGCCCGAGGGCCTCGACGATCCAACCGTCTATCCCAACGGCATCTCGACCAGCCTGCCGGAAGCGGTTCAGGCGGCGATGATCGCCTCCATCCCCGGGCTCCAGAAGGCCCGTATTCTGCGGCCTGGTTATGCCATCGAATATGATCATGTGGACCCTCGGGCGCTTTGGCCGACGCTCGAGGTGCGGGCGGCGCCTGGGCTTTTCCTCGCCGGGCAGATCAACGGGACGACGGGCTACGAGGAAGCCGCCGCGCAGGGGTTGCTGGCAGGGGTGAATGCCGCACAGCGGGCTGGTGGTGCGGTGCCGGACCGGGTGCTGACCCGGGCCGAGGCTTATGCCGGGGTCTTGGTCGATGACCTGGTGTTGCAAGGGGTGACCGAGCCCTATCGGATGCTGACCGCCCGGGCGGAATATCGGCTCTCGCTTCGCGCCGACAATGCCGGGCTCCGTTTGACGGGCAAGGGCCTCGCCTGGGGGTGCGTCGGCCCGACCCGGGCGGCCGCGCATCAGGCTTTCGTTGCCGAGCTTGCGGCGGCGCTGGCGCGGGCGAAGGCGGAGGGTGGCTCGCCAACCTGGTATGCGGCGGCGGGTGTGCCGGTGAATCCGGATGGCCGCTGGCGCAGCGCCTTCGAAGCCATGGCCCTACCGGCGGTTGTCGAGAGGGGCGCTCAACTCCTCTTTCCCTGGCTGGCTGCACTTACCCCAGCCGTGCGGGCGGAGGTGCAGGCCGAGGCGCTTTACGCCCCTTATCTTGAGCGGCAGGCGGCCGGGCTCCGCGCTTTGGCGCGGGAGGAGGGGCTCGCCATCCCGGTCGAGGTCGATTTTGCGGCGGTGGCGGGGCTTTCGGTGGAGATGCGCCAGCGCCTTTCGGCGGCCCGCCCAGCGACGCTTGGCAGCGCGGGTCGGGTGGCTGGCGTAACGCCGGCGGCCCTGGTGGCTCTGGCTGTGCATCTGCGCCGTGATGCGGAGCGTTTCACGTGAAACATCGCGAGGACCCGGAAAGCGGTGTTTCACGTGAAACACTGATCGGCTTGCGCGCCTATCTGGCCCTGCTTCGGCGCTGGAATGCGCGGATCAACCTGGTGGCGGATGCGCCCGAGGATGCGCAATGGGAGCGGCATGTGCGCGACAGCCTGCAATTGCTGCCCCTGCTGGCGACCGCCCCAGCTGGGCCATTGGTCGATTTGGGCGCCGGCGCGGGGCTGCCCGGCATTGTCCTGGCCGCGGCCAGTGGCCGGCCCACGCATCTGGTCGAGGCGGACCAGCGGAAATGTGCCTTCCTGGCAGAGGCTGCCCGGACCCTCGGGCTGGCTGATGTGAAAATCCACGCGCAGCGGATCGAAGCGATGGCATTGCCACCGGCTGCCATCGTCACCGCCCGCGCGCTGGCGCCGCTGGCGGTCTTGGTTGGTCACGCGCATCGTTTCCTGGCCCCCGAGGGGATAGCGGTTTTCCCGAAGGGACGGCTGGCGGAGGGTGAATTGACGGCAGCCCTGCCGGCCTGGAAGATGCAGGTGGAGCGGTTCCCCAGCTTGACCGATCCCGCAGCCACCATTTTCCGTCTCAGCGCGATTTGTCCGACGGGCGCCCCATGAGCAGCCAACGCCCCCGCATCATTGCACTCGCCAATCAGAAGGGCGGCGTCGGCAAGACCACCACCGCGATCAATCTCGCGACCGTGCTGGCTGGCGGGCAGCGCGTGCTGCTCATTGATCTCGACCCGCAGGGCAACGCTTCGACCGGACTTGGGATTGACCGGGCGGCGCGCGGCGCCGGAACCTATGCCCTGCTGGTTGAGGATGCGCCGCTGGCGGGTGTGCTGCGGCCGACCGCCGTACCCAACCTCAGCCTGATCCCGGCCGATACCGATCTGGCCGGGGCAGAGGTCGAACTGGTCGGCATGCCGGACCGCGAGCAACGGCTGAAGCAGGCCCTGGCCACCGCCCAGGAGACCGCCGGCTTCGATTACGTCTTCATCGACTGCCCGCCCTCGCTCGGCTTGCTCACGCTGAACGCGCTGGTCGCGGCAGATGCGGTCTTGGTGCCGCTGCAGACCGAGTTCTTCGCGCTGGAGGGGGTGAGCCAGATCACCCAGACCATCGAGCGGGTGAAACGCGCCCTCAACCCCGCACTGCGGCTGGAGGGTATCCTGCTGACCATGTATGACCGCCGGAATAACCTGTCCGAACTGGTCGTCCAGGATGTACGCGGCTTCTTCAAGGACAAGGTGTTCGAGACGGTGATCCCGCGCAACATCCGTATCACCGAAGCGCCTTCGCACGGCTTGCCGGTCAGCCTCTACGATGCCCGCTCCCCCGGCGCCCTGGCCTATGCGGCCCTTGGGGCGGAGCTGAAGCGGCGGCTGGCGGCATGACCAAGCCACCTCGCCTCGGCCGTGGCCTCTCTGCCCTGTACGGCGAAGCACCGCCCCCGGCGCCGGCGCCGGGTGGCGACGCGGCGCGGGTCCTGCCGATCGAGGCGCTGGAGCCCGGACCCTTCCAGCCGCGCGGCGTGATGGCGCCAAAGCCGTTGGAAGAGCTCGCCGCTTCCATCCGCACCCATGGCGTATTGCAGCCGATCCTGGTGCGGGCGAAGCCGGGGGCGGCCGGGGCCTACCAGATCATCGGCGGGGAACGGCGCTGGCGGGCGGCCCAGCTCGCCCAGCTGCACGAGGTGCCGGTGGTCATCCGGGCACTGGACGATCGTGCCGCCATGGCCGCCGCCCTGGTCGAGAACCTGCAGCGCCAGGATCTCAACCCGCTGGAGGAGGCCGAGGGGCTGCGCCGGCTGCTCGATGAGTTCGACCTGACGCAAGACGCGCTCGGGGAAGCGGTGGGCAAGAGTCGCAGCCATGTGGCCAATACGCTGCGGCTGCTGAGCTTGCCGCCGCCGGTGCGGGAGATGCTCCGCCAAGGCGCGCTCAGCGCCGGCCATGCTCGCGCGCTGCTCGCCGCCGCCAATCCGGTCGGGCTTGCCACACAAGTTCTCAGCCGCGGCCTGAATGTCCGCCAGACCGAGGCGCTGGCGGCAAGCCAGGCTGAGGGGCGGGGACCCAAGCCGGACAAACCGGCCTCCCAGACCGCGGCGCTGGAGAGGAAACTGTCGGCCAAGCTCGGGCTCAAAGTGGAGGTCAAGCATCGCGGCAAGGCCGGTGAGGTCGTGATCCACTACCGTGACCTGGACCAACTCGACGGCATCATCCGCCTGCTGGTGGCATAACCCGGCCGGTCAGCGCCGGGCCGCACCCTGGCGCGCCAGGGTCATGACAATGCCCCGGGCGATGGTCTCGGCCGGGACGCCGGTGCTTTTGGTGCGGCGCTCTGCCTCCAGCAGCGCCGTCCCGGCCGCCGCCAGGGTTTCCGGCCGCCAGACATTCAGGGCCCGTTCCAACAGCGGTTTATGCCGGAAGAATACCGGGGGGCGCAGCCCTTCGATCGCCGCCCGGGCTGGCGCGCCCTCCGCCACCGCCACCGCCGCCAGCTGTAGCCGCTGCACATGCGCCAAGGCCCGGCGCACCACCTGCACCGCGTTCGCCCCCTCGGCGAAGGCGAGATCCAGCGCCCGGTCGGCCATCGGCAGGTCGCCCGCCATCGCCGCCAGAAGGGCCTCTTCGAGATCGAGCGCCGAGCCCTCGGCGACGGCGGCCACCACATCCTCGGCGCTGGCGCGCCCACCCGCGCCCACATAGAGCGCGAGTTTTTCCAACTCCCGCCGCAGCAACAGGCGGTCCTCACCAAGGCGTTGCGATAGCCAATCAAGCGCCGCCGGCTCGGCGCTCACCCCGAGTTCTTGCAGGATGCGCCCGATGGAGGCAGCGAGTTCCGCCCCGCGCTCGCGGTAGCAGGTGATCACCGCCCCACTCTCCGCCGTCTCGACCGCCCGATAGAGCGCGGTCTTCGTCCCCAGCCCCGGCGCCTCCAGCACCACGAGGCCCGGTCCTGGTCCCGCCAATGCCGCCTTCGTCGCGTCAGCCGCCTGCTTGCCTTCGCCCACCTCGCGCACCCGGATCACCACCCGCCCGCCCATGAGCGGCAGCGTCGCCGCTTCATTGGCAAGCGTCGCCGGCTGCCGCAGCGCTTCCTTCGGCAACTCGACCAGGCGCAGCGCATCGCCCGCTGTCACCGCCCGGACCAGCGCCTCGGCGCGCTCAGCGATCAGGCCGGGATCGTCGCCATGCAGCAGCGCCACCCGGCAGCCGCCCGGATCGGCGAGGAAGGCCGGAATGCGCCGGGCATCGAGCTTGGCCATGCAGCGCCTATTTCGCCGCCGTCGCCGTTGTTGTCGCCGGCGCGCCGGCGGTCGCCTGTTCGCGCAGCCGGGCCCGCAGCACCATCGCCACCTGCCGGGCCACCTCATCGGCCAGCCCGATCATCACCCGGCCCTCCATCGCTTCCCGGGCCGCATCGGCCGAGAAGAACTGCAGGTCCGGCACGTCGAAATCATCGAGGATGCGATAGCCGATCGCCGAGCGTCCCAGCACTTGCGGCGGCACGCTGAGGGTCGAGAGCACCCAATTGCCGGTGGCGGTCACCCGGATACGAGAGATGGTCCCATCCAGCCGATAGCCGACCGGGTCATAATTCCAGGCAATCGACAGCTCCAGCTGGTACTTGGCGGCGGTCCCCGGCTCCAACCCTTCCAGGCGCCGCTGCAGGTTGCGCCGCAGGAGCTGCCCGGACCGCTCATAAGCCGGGCCAACGCGCACCGCCGCCAGCTCCCCCACCAGCGTGGCATCGCCGCCAGCCGCGCTGCCGCCGCCGCCGCCGCTCGCCGAGGATGAGCCATAGAGCGGGCGGAAGCCGCAGCCCGGCAGGCCAAGCGCCAGCGCCAGCGCGGCCCGCCTAGACCACAAGGTTCACCACCCGACCCTTCACATGGATGCGCTTGCGGATGGGCTTGCCCGCGATGGTCCGCGCGACGTTCTCCTCCGCCTCGGCCAGGGCGAAGATCGTGGCTTCGTCGGCCTCCACCGGCACCTCGATGGTGCCGCGCAGCTTGCCGAGCACCTGTACGGCGAGCGTCATGGTCTCCGCCCGAAGCAGGGCGGGATCGGCGTCCAGCCAGGGCAGCTCCGCGACCAGTCTATCGCTCGTCGGGTCTAACTTTGCCCAAAGCTCTTCCGCGAGATGCGGCATGGCCGGGCTCATCAGCCGGATGAGTGCGCCGAGCGCTTCCCGGCGGGCGGCGCCCACCATCAGGCCGTCGCCACCAACCGTTTCCGCAATCCCATTGGCGAATTCGTGGATGCGGGCGACCGCGACGTTGAAGGCAAAATTATCCCAGGATTCCGTCACCGCCGCGATGGTGCGATGGGTGGCCTGGCGCAGCTTCCGGGCCACGGGATCGCCTGGCATCGGGTCGCGCGACAGAACCGCTTCGGCCATCTGCGCGTCGAGCGTCGGATGCGCCTCAGCGAAATTTGCCACCAGCCGGAACACCCGCTGGATGAAGCGATGCGCGCCGGCGACGCCGGCTTCCGTCCATTCCATGTCGCGGTCGGGCGGGTTGTCTGAGAGGATGAACCAGCGCGCGGTATCGGCGCCGTATTTGTCGATGATGGCGCCGGGATCGACCGTGTTGCGCTTGGACTTCGACATCGCCTCGACCCGGCCGATGACGACCGTGCCGCCGCCTTCCTTCAGCGTGGCGCTGCGCGCGCCATCGGGGGCGGCCAGGATCTCCACCTCCTCCGGGTAGAGCCAGCGGCCCTCGGCGCTCTTGTAGCTTTCATGCGTCACCATGCCCTGGGTGAAGAGGCCGGCGAAGGGCTCCTCCACCGCCAGGTGCCCGGTCGCGGCCATGCCGCGGGCGAAGAAGCGGGAATAGAGCAGGTGCAGGATCGCATGCTCGATGCCGCCGATATACTGATCGACCGGCAGCCAGGCATCGACCGCCGCGCGCGTCACCGGCTGCGCCGCGCGGGGCGAGCAGAAGCGGGCGAAGTACCAGGAACTGTCGACGAAAGTGTCGCAGGTATCCGTCTCCCGCCGCGCCGGCTTGGCGCAGCGCGGGCAGGCCACGTGCTTCCAGCTGGGGTGGTGGTCCAGCGGATTGCCGGGCTTCGAGAAATCCACATCCTCCGGCAGGCGGACCGGCAGCTGGTCTTCCGGCACCGGCACCACGCCGCAGGCGGCGCAATGGATGAAGGGGATCGGGCAGCCCCAGTAGCGCTGGCGGGAGACGCCCCAGTCGCGCAGCCGCCAGTTCACCACGCCCTCTCCGGCGCCCTGTTCCTCCAGCCGCGCGATGGCGGCGCGCTTGGCCTCTGTCGTGGCCAGGCCATCGAGGAAGCCGGAGTTCACGGCAAGGCCGGGTTCGGTGAAGGGCAGCGGCTGTGCTTCTCCGCTGGCCGGGCGGACCACTTCCTTGATTTCCAGCTCGTATTTGGTCGCGAATTCGAAGTCGCGCTCGTCATGGCCGGGGCAGCCGAAGATGGCGCCGGTGCCGTATTCCATCAGCACGAAATTGGCGATCCAGACGGGGAAGGTCGCGCCGGGCAGGAACGGATGCGCGACGCGAAAGCCGGTATTGAAGCCGCGTTTTTCTGCCTGTTCGATGGCGACTTCGCTGGTGCCCATGCGCCGGCAATCCGCGATGAAGACGGCGGCTTCGGGGTTGCGCGCGGCCGCCGCCGCGGCCAGTGGATGCTCGGCCGCGACCGCCAGGAAACTCATCCCGAACAGCGTATCCGGGCGGGTCGTGAAGACTTCGACCGCATCGATTGGCGCCTGCGGCGCGCCGGCCCGATTCAGACCCTCGGGCTGCGCCCTCGGATCATCGGGACGGCTGCCATCAGCGGCTTCGGTCAGCGCGAAGCGCAGCCGCGCGCCTTCGCTGCGGCCGATCCAGTTCGCCTGCATCAGCTTCACGCGTTCCGGCCAGCGATCCAGCGTGCCGAGGGCCTCCAGCAGCGCGGGCGCGAATTTGGTGATGGAGAAGAACCACTGCGACAACTGCTTCTTCTCGACCAGCGCGCCAGAGCGCCAGCCACGGCCATCGATCACCTGCTCATTCGCCAGCACGGTGCCATCCACCGGGTCCCAGTTGACCCAGCTTTCCTTGCGCTCCACCAGCCCGGCCTTGTGGAAATCCAGGAACAGCTTCTGCTGCTGGCCGTAGTATTCCGCATCGCAGGTGGCGAATTCCCGCTCCCATTCGATGGACAGGCCCATGCGCTTCAGCTCGGCGCGCATATTGGCGATATTGTCGTAGGTCCATTTGCCGGGATGGATGCCGCGTTCGCGCGCCGCGTTCTCGGCAGGGAGCCCAAACGCGTCCCAGCCCATCGGGTGCATCACCAGATGGCCGCGCGCCCGCTTGTAGCGCGCGACCACATCGCCCAGCGTGTAGTTGCGGACATGGCCCATATGGATCTTGCCGGAGGGGTAGGGGAACATCTCCAGCACGTAGTATTTGTTGGCCTCGGGCGGCGGCACGTCGGGCACGCGGAAGCAGGCGCGGGCGTCCCAGGCCTGCTGCCAGTGCGGCTCGGCGGCGGCGAAATCGTAGCGGGCGGGCTGCGGGGGCGGGGCGTCGGTCATGGCGCATGGGGTTTGCGGCAAGCCGCGCCATAAGGCCAGCCCCTTCGCCCAGCACTGCCGAGGAGAACACCCCATGCAGGACCCGCTACCCGCCGTGACGGAAGCCGAGGCCAGCGGCGAGACGGCGGCGATCTTTGCCGATTTCCGCGCCGTGCTCGGCGTCTCCACAGTCAATCTGATCTGGCGGCATTTGGCGACCATCCCCGGCGCCCTGCCCTGGGCCTGGGGCGCGCTGCGCCCGGCCTATGCCGATGGCCGGCTGGCCACGGCGGCTGCCGCGCTGCGGGTGCCGCCGCTGGCGCTGCCCGCCATCCCGCCCGCCGCCTGGGCCGCGGCGGGGCTGGATGGGCCGGCGCGCGCCGCCATTGCGGCGATCGAGACGGCTTATGCGCGCACCAACCCGCTGGCCATGCTGGCCCTGACGGCGCTGGCCGCGCCGCCGCCGGGCGCCATGCCACAGGCCGCGCCGGCCCCGCCCGCCGCCGCCAGTGGCCTGGCGCCAGAGGCTCTGGCGCTGCCCCCGCTGCCGGCAAGCCTTCCCCCCACGGTCATGGCACAGGTCGCGCGGCTGAACGGCTTCGGTGCGCAGCCGGTGGCCGGCGCGCCACCGCTATTGGCCAGCATGTATCGCCATCTCGGCCCTTGGCCAGCCTATCTGGACCTGGCCGCGGCGCAGCTGGCGCCAGCCGCCGCCGATGGCCGCCTGGCCGCCGCCATCGAGGCCTGCCGGGCCGAGGCAGCGCGCACCGCGCAGGGCCTTGGGCTCAGCCCCGGCCCGGGCCCGGCGCCGGCGGCGGTGGCGACGGCCATCGCCCGCTTCGGCGGGGAAGTGCTGCCCCGCATGGTCGTGATCTGCGAGGCGTTGCGCGCCAGCCTGCCGCCGGACTGAGCCTGATCGCCGCCGCGATCAGGCGAAGGCGAGGCGCTGGCGCCGCTGGCGGCGCAGCAACAGCCAGGCGCCGATCGCGATGGTGACCCCGTTCCAGGCAATGCCGTTGATGATCGCCATCCGATAGCTGCCGGTGGCATCGAAGATCGCCCCGCACATCCAGCCGCCCACCGCCATGCCAACCAAGGTCGAGGCGAGCGCGATGCCAACCCGCAGACCAACCTGATCGGGCGGCGAGTTCTCCCGCACGATCACCGCATAGGCGGAGACGATGCCGCCCTGGAAGAGGCCGAAGGCGGCGGAGATGGCATAGAGCGAGACCAGCCCATCAAAGGGCAGGAACAGCGCCAACGCGACCGCCTGCAAGGTGGCGCTGAGCAGCATGGTGGCGACGCTGCCGATGCGGTCCATCACCATTCCGAACAGCAGCCGGCTGACGACGCCGGTCGCCAGCATGATGGAGAGCATTTCGGCCCCGCGCGCCGCGCCGTAGCCGAGATCGACGCAATAGGCGACGATATGGACCTGCGGCATCGACATGGCGATGCAGCAGGACAGCCCGGCCAGCACGATCAGCCCGAGCAAGCCATTGGGCGAGAGGCCGAGGCCGCCCCTGGCGGCCAGCGCCGCGGCCGCGGGCGTTGCCACCGCTTGCAGGGGTGGGCGCGGCCGCAGCACCAGCGCAAGCGGCAGCATGAGCACGAGGCAGGTCAGACCGATCAGGCTGTAGGTCTCTCGCCAGCCGATCGTGGCAATGCCGTGCTGGACCAGCGGTGGCCAGAAGGCGCCGGCGAAGTAATTGCCGCTGGCGGCGAGGGAGACTGCGAAGCCCCGCCGCTCGCGGAACCACAGGGAGGTATCGGCGACCAGCGGGCCGAAGGTGGCGCAGGCGCCGAGCAGCCCAATCAGCCCGCCCTGGATCAGGGCGAATTCCAGGATGCTGCTGCTCTGCGCCGCCAGCAGATAGCCGGCGGCGAGTGCGACGGCGCCGATGATGACCACCCACATCACGCCCAGCCGGTCGGCCAGCCGGCCCATGATCACCCCGCCCACCGCAAAGCCGAGCGTGGTCAGCGTGTAGGGCAGCGAGGCATCGGAACGGGCGGTGCCGAATTCCGCCTGTACGGCCGGCAGGGCGACGACGATGGACCAGAGGCCGACACCCCCGATGGTGCTGAGCGCGACGGCGGCAGCCAGGCGCCACCAGGCATAGCGACTGTCGATCACCTTATTCGACCCGCGCGCCGGAGGAGCGGATAAGCGGCGCGAGCCGGGCTTCCTGCGCCGCGCGATAGGCGAGGATTTCCTCGGGCGAGGTATACCAGGGCTCGGCGCCGAGGTCCCGATAGCCGCGGATCAGCACCTCGCTCTCCAGCGCCCGTTTGGTCCACTGGTTCATGCGTTGCAGCATGCCGGGCGGCAGATTCGCCGGTGCGGCGAGGCAGGTCCAGGACACCACGTCGAAGCCGGGCAGGAATTCGGACAGGGCCGGAATCTCCGGGGCGACCGGGCTGCGCATGAGCGAGGTGACGGCGAGCGGGCGCACCTGCCCCTGCCGTGCCAGGGACAGCGTGCCGGGGATATTGTCGAACATCATCTGAATCCGCCCGGCGACCAGATCGAGCTGCGCCGGCGCGCTGCCGCGATAGGGCACGTGCACCATCTCGACCCCCGCCAGCTGGCAGAACATCTCCCCGGCCAGGTGCAGCGTGGTGCCCGCGCCGGCCGAGCCGAAGCTGAGCTTGCCGGGATTGGCGCGCGCCAGGGCGATCAGCTCCGGCACCGTCTTCGCCGGGACCTCGAGGTTGACCGCCAGCAGGTTGGGCAACTGCCAAAGCCCGGAGGCGAAGCTGAAATCGCGCACCGGATCGAAGGGCAGGCTGCGATAGAGCGTCGGCGCGATGGCGTGGGAGGCGATGCCGCCAAGCCCCACGGTGTAGCCATCCGGCAGGGCCTTGGCGACGCTATCGGCACCCACATTGCCGCCCGAACCGGAGCGGTTCTCCACCACGAAGGACTGGCCGGTCAGCTCGGTCATCCGCGCGCAGTAGATGCGGGACAGCGTGTCGGTCGGCCCGCCGGGGGGGTAGGGGTTGATGTAGCGGACCGGCCGGTTCGGCCAGTCGGCGGCTTGCCCGAAGGCGGGCGTGGCCAGCCCGGCGGCAAATAGCGGCAGGGTGCGGCGGCGCAGCGGCATGGCCTCAATCCACCTGGGCGCCGGAGGCGCGCACCACGGGCGCCAGGGCTGCGGCGTTGTCGGCGCGGTACTTGGCCAGCTCCGCCCCCGTCGCGGGCCAGACCTCGGCCCCGTTCTCATCGTATTTGGTCTTGAGCCAGGGATCGCTGAGCGCGCGCAGCGACAGCGCCTGGATCCGCTCGACGATCGCCGGCGGCATGCCGGCCGGGCCCAGCACCCCGCCCCAGGAGGTGATGTCGAAGCCGGGCAGGAATTCCTGCATCGCGGGAATCTCCGGCGCTTGCGGCGCGCGGTGGTTGCCGGTGACGGCCAGGGCGCGGACCTTGCCGTCGCGCGCCTCTGCCATCGCTTGGGGGATATTGTCGAAGATCATGTGGACACGCCCGGCCAGCAGGTCGAGCTGCGCCGGCGCCCCGCCGCGATAGGGCACATGCACCATGTCGAGCCCGGCCAGCTGGGCGAACATCGCACCCGAGAGATGCACCGAGGTGCCGGAGCCGGAGGAGGCGTAGCTGAACTTCCCGGGATTGGCGCGCACCAGGGCGATCAGCTCCGGCACCGTGGTCGCCGGGACATCCTTGTTGATGACCAGCAGGTTGGGCAGCTGCCAGAGGCCGGCGATCAGGGTGAAGTCCTCCGGCACCCGATAGGGCAGCTTGCGATAGAGCGTGGGCGCAATGGCCAGCGCGCTGATACTGGCCAGGCCGATGGTGCGGCCATCCGGGGCCGCCCGGGCGATCGCCTCCGTCCCCACCACGCCGCCTGAGCCGGAGCGGTTCTCGACGATGAATTGCTGGCCGGTGATCTCGGCCATTTTCTGGCACCAGATCCGGGACAGGATGTCGGTCCCGCCGCCGGGCGGGAAAATGCCGATGAAGCGCACCGATCCATCCGGCCAGACCGGCTGCGCCCGGACCCCCGGCGCGGCCAGCAGCATCGCGGCGCCAAGCGCCCCCCGGCGGCCAAGCGGGCGCGGTTTAGCGTCCTGAGCGGTCCCGGCCATGCGTTCCTCCAGCCTTGCTTGGCATGCACCATGCCATGAACCGGGAGGGCTTCGCCAATCCCGGCTCAGCGCGGGGAAAGGCCGGGGACCAATTGCTCAACCGTGGGCGTGCCCGCCGGTGGCCCGGGCGGCTTTGGCAGCACACCGGGATTGCCCGGCAGGTCGGTGTATCTGGGATAGGCCCGTGGATAGGTGATCGCCTCCCGCGGGCCGGGTTGCTTCACCGGCCCGATCCGGCCGCAGCCCGGCAGGGCCAGGACGAGGGCGGCGAGCCCGCCGGCCAGGGTGCGGCGCATCAGCCCAGCCGCTCCTGCCATTCCTGCGCCATGCGCCGCACATTGGCCGGCGCGGTGCCGCCATAGGAGATCCGGGAGGCGACCGAGGCGGCCGGGCTCAACACGTCGAAGACGCCTTGCGTCAGCCGTGGCTCGATCGCCTGCATTTCGCTGAGCGGCAGGTCCTCAAGCGCGCGGCCAAGCTGTTCGGCGCGCGCGACGATCCGCCCGGTCACGTGATGGGCGTCGCGGAACGGGAGCTTGAGTTCGCGCACCAGCCAGTCGGCTAGATCGGTCGCGGTGGAGAAGCCGGCACCCGCAGCCTCGGCCAGCCGCGCCGCATTGGGCTCCAGGTCGCGCACCATGCCGGCGGTGGCGGCCAGCGTCAGGGTCAGCGTCTCGGCGGCATCAAAGAGGCCTTCCTTGTCCTCCTGCATATCCTTGAAATAGGTCAGCGGCAGGCCCTTCAGCACGGTCAGCAGGCCGACCAGCGACCCCATCACCCGCCCGGTCTTGCCGCGCACCAGCTCGGCCGCGTCCGGGTTGCGTTTCTGCGGCATGATGGAGCTGCCGGTGGTGAAGGCGTCGCTCAACCGGACGAAGCCGAAATAGGGATTGGTCCAGATCACCACCTCCTCGGCGAGGCGGGAGAGATGGGTCTGGCACATGGTGCAGCAGAACAGGAACTCGGCGGCGAAGTCGCGTGCGGCGACGGCATCGAGGCTGTTGCGCATCGGCCCCGCGAAGCCAAGCGCCTGGGCTGTCATGTGCCGGTCGATCGGAAAGCCGGTGCCGCAGAGCGCAGCAGCGCCGAGCGGGCTTTCGTTCAGCCGCGCCCGGCAATCAGCGAGGCGGGAGAGATCGCGCGAGAGCATCTCAACATAGGCCAGCAGATGATGCCCGAAGGTGGTCGGCTGCGCCGGCTGCAGATGGGTGAAGCCCGGCATCAGGGTCGCGGCATGCGCCGCGGCCCGGGTGACCAGGGCACGCATGACGTCCCGCAGCTGCTCCGTGAGCCCGTCGATCGCATCGCGCACCCAGAGCCGGACATCGAGCGCGACCTGATCGTTGCGGCTGCGCGCGGTGTGCAGGCGCTTGCCGGCCTCGCCGATCGCCTGGGTCAGTCGCGCCTCGATGTTCATGTGGATGTCTTCGAGGCCCTCATCCCAGGGGAAATCCCCGGCTTCGATCCGGGCGGCGATGGCCGTAAGGCCCTCGCGGATTGCCGTCTCGTCAGCCGGGCTGATGATCCCCACATGCGCCAACATGGCGGCATGGGCGAGGCTGCCGGCGATATCCTGCCGCCAGAGCTTGTGGTCGAAGCCGATCGAGGCATTGATCGCCTGCATGATGGCGGAGGGACCGGCGGCGAAACGGCCGCCCCATTGGGAGTTCCGGGACACGATGGGCGCACTTTCCGAGCTGGCAGGACCCCGCCGCGCGGCGCTGCGCGGGGCGTTGGGTCTTCTGATAGCGGCCCGGGCGACGGCAAGCCAAGCCGAAGCGACGCTGGGCCGGCTGATCGAAAGCCCGGCGCGGCCGCTTCCGCCGGTTGAGTTCCTGGACGCCCAGGGTGTGGCCAAGGGCTTCGCGGATTTTCTTGGCCGCGGCCTGGTGGTGAATTTCTGGGCGACTTGGTGCGCCCCCTGCGTCGCTGAGATGCCCGCCCTCGATCGTGCCCAGGCGGCGCTCGCCGGGCAGGATATCCGGGTGCTGGCGCTGTCTTCGGACCGCGGGGGGCGGCCGGCGGTCGAGAAATTCTACACCGATCGCGGCATAGCCGGGCTTGGCCTGTGGCTTGATCCGCGCGGCGCGGCGGGCCGCGCCCTCGGGGTCAGGGGGCTGCCGACGACCCTGATCATTGACCGCACCGGGGCCGAGCGCGCCCGGCTGGAAGGCGCGGCGGAGTGGGATACGCCGGCCATGCTGGCGGCGATCCGCCGGCTGGCCGGGCCGCTGGCACCGGCCGAGGGGAAGGCCTGAGATTGGTTGTTTCTGGCCCTCGGTCGCTAGAGCGCGATGCGTTGAGACGGAATCGCCGAAGGCGCTGAATCGCACGATCCAACAAATGCCAGAGCGGGCTGCGTGAACGCATGTGAACGCAGCATGCTCTAGGCAGAAACGCAAGGTTTCCAGGGCAACGCGGCACGAGTCAAAGCCCCGTGCCATGGGTCTAAGACCGGCTATTCGAGTGGTAGCCGGACCTCGGCGATCAGCGTCCGCCAGCGCTGCCGGTCCTCGGCCCAGAAGGCGGCCACGGCCTCGGGCGAGCCGGGCATCGCCGTATGCGCTCCGGCATCCATCCGCGCCATGGTATCGGGCAGGGCGAGCCAGGCATTGGTCGCGGCGTTCAGCTTCTCGATGATCGGCCGCGGCGTGCCAGTCGGCGCGAAGATGCCGAACCAGACCTCCTCCAGCAGCCCCGGAAAGCCATCCTGGGCGAGCGTCGGGATCTGCGGCATCTGTTTGGCCCGCTCGGCCCCGGTCAGCGACAGGCCGCGGACCTTGCCTTCCCGCAGCAGGGCGCCCGAATTGCCGATATTGTCGAAAATCCAGTCGGCTTCGCCCTGGGAGACTGCGAGCATCGCCGGTGGCCCGCCCCGATAGGGCACGTGGACGGAGGGGAAATCGGCCAGTTGGCGGAAGCGTTCTGACATCAGATGGCCGACGCTGCCGATGCCGACGCTGGCCAGTGTGGAACCATTGGGCTTGGCCCTGGCCCAGGCCACGAACTCAGCGGTGGAGCGGGCGGGGATATTGGGCGCGATGATCAGCATCATGCCGTAGCGGTACATCGCCGCCACGGCGGTGAAATCGCGCACCGGATCGAAGCCGAGGTTCTTCAGCACCAGGGGCCCGACGACCTGCGCGGTGTTGGAGTTGACCAGCAGCGTCCAGCCATCGGCCGGGGCCTGCGCGGCAATGGTGGTGCCGAGCGAGCCGGTGGCGCCGGGCCGATTCTCGACGACGAAGGTGCCGCCAAGGCTGCGGCCCCAATGCTCTGCCAGCAGCCGGGTATAGACATCGCCGGGGCTGCCGGCGACCGAGGGGTGGATCACCCGCACCGGCCGGCTGCCCGGCCAATCGGCCTGGGCCTGCGCCAAAGCGGGGTGGAGCAGCGGGGCGGCGAGCAGCGCGCGGCGATGGATCATTCGGCCTTCACCCCCGTCTCGCGGACCACATCGGCCCAGATGCGCTGGTCCCAGGCGGCGAATTCGACGAAGGCCTCGGGTGTGCCGCCCATCGCCTCGTGCATGAAGCCGGCCATGCGGCCGCGGATATCCTCCGTCTCCAGCCAGCGATTGCCCTCGGCGTTCAGCTTCTGGACGATCGCGGGCGGCGCGCCCGCCGGCGCGTTCAGGCCGAACCAGATTTCCTCCTCGAAGCCGGGCAGCCCGTCCTCGGCCAGCGTCGGGATATCCGGCAGGAAGGGTGAGCGGCGCTTGCCGGTCAGGGCCAGACCCCGCAGCCGGCCTTCCGCACGGAGCGAAGCGGAGGCGCCGACATTATCCGTGATGTAATCGCATTCGCCCTGCGCGACGGCGAGCAGGGCCGGGGCGCTGCCACGATAATGGATCGCTTCCGCCGGGAAGCCACCACGCAGCTTCACCCGTTCGCCCATCAGCATGCCGCCGGAGCCGAGGCCGACGCTCGCCATGTTCACGCTCGGCCGCTTGGCGCGGGCCCAGGTCAGGAATTCCCGGGTGTTGCGCGCGGGAATACTCGCGGTGATCAGCAGGAACATGCCGTATTTGTAGAACAGGATCACCGGCGTGAAGCTTTTGAGCGGGTCGAACCCCGCATCCTTCAGCACCAGCGGCGAGATGGTCTGGGCGGTGTTCGAGTTGAAGGCGAGGGTGTAGCCATCGGGCGGCGCATTGGCGACGGCCGCCAGCCCGATGGTGCCGGAGGCGCCGGCGCGGTTCTCCACCAGGAACGTGCCGCCGAAGGCGCGCATGTAGTGGTCACAAAGGCTGCGGACATAGAAATCCTGCGGCGTGCCGGGCGGCGAGGGCAGGATGATGCGCACCGGCCGGGCCAGTGGCCAGCCGGCCTGGGCCAATGCCGGCAGCGGCAGGGCGGTGAGCGGGCTGGCCAGAAGCAGACGACGACGCATGACGGTTCCACCCGGGATGGGATGCGTGCCGCATCCCCTGGCTGGCAGGCTAGAGCGGGATGCGGTGAGGCGGAATGGCCGAAGGCGCTGAATCCCGCGACCAGACAAAAGTTAGAGCCGGGTGCGTGAACGCATGTGAACGCAGCCCGCTCTAACCCGGTTCTCCGCGCCGGGGAACCGCGCGGCGCGCGCGGGTGGCCCGCCTCAGCGCCCCGCCAGCCAGGCAGCGAGGACGCGGCGCTCCTCCGGCTCGATCCGGGTGATGTTGTTGGGCGGCATGGCGTCGCTGAGCACCACCTGCACGCGGATCGCCTCGGCGGCGCGGGCGATGTGTTCGGGCGTGTCCAGCCGAATGCCCTTGGGTGGGAGAGCGATGCCGGCCCAGACCGGATCGGCGGCATGGCACATGGAACAGCGGCCGACGACGATATCGACCACCTCGGCCGGGGGCGCGGCGTGGCTGGCGGGCAGGATGCTGGCCGCCGGCTCACGTGCCGCCAGCCCCAGCCGCTCCCGCCCCAGGGTGGAGGAGGTGAGGCTGATCGCCGCCGAGAGCAGCACGCAGAGCGCGGCAACCGCCCAGGCCCACCAGGGATTGCCGCGGCCCAGATGCCGCATGTTGTAGAAATAGCGGATCATCGCGCCGGCAATCAGGATCAGCCCGACGATCACGAAGGCGAAGGGCGTCGACCAGACCATCGGGTAGTGCCCGACGAGCATCAGGAACACCACCGGCAGGGTGAGGTAGTTGTTGTGCGTGCTGCGGGTCTTGCCGGCCTTGCCCAGCGCCGGGTCCGGCGTTTCCCCCTTGAGCAGCGTGGCGATCGCCTTGCGCTGGTTAGGGATGATGATCATGGCGACATTGCCCGCCATCATCGTCGCCATCACCGCGCCGGTATGCACCATGGCGCCGCGGCCGGAGAAAACCTGCTGGAACAGGAAGGCCAGCAGGACGACGAAAACGAAGCACACCACGCCGAGCTTGACTTCATCCTGGCCGAGCCGGGATTTGCAGAGCTGGTCATAGACCACCCAGCCGAGCGCGAGCCCGGCGATGCCGATGCCGGCGGCGGCCAATGGGCCGAGATCGGCAATGGCGGGGTCGATCAGATAGAGATCGGCGGCGCCGTAATAGAGCCAGCACAACAGCGCGAAGCCGGAGACCCAGGTGGTATAGGCTTCCCACTTATGCCAGATCAGCTGCGGCGGCAGCGATTGCGGCGCCACCAGCCATTTGCGCACCTGATAGAAGCCGCCACCATGCACTTCCCAGACCTGCCCGCCCTTGCCTGGGGGGATGTCCGGGTCGGGCTGCATGCCGGCATCGATATGCATGAAGTAGAAACTGCTACCGATCCAGGCCATGCCGGCCAGCACATGCAGCCAGCGCAGCAGCAGCCCGCCCCATTCGTGCAGGTAGGGGTCCATCAGCACCTCAATGCAGCCCGGTCGCGCGGGCGTCGGCGGCTGCCTGTGCCCGGGCATCGCCGCGCGTGCCGTTGAAATAGAGGTTCAGCAGCACGGCCACGATCGCCGCCAGCAGAATGCCGCTTTCCAGGATCGGCGCCAGGGCATGCGGCATGTTCTTGAAGAACTGCGGCGCGACCAGCGGGATCATGCCGAAGCCGATGGCGATCGCCACGACGAACAGGTTGTTCCGCTGCCCCGCGAAATCGACCGCGGTGAGGATGCGGATGCCGGTCGCGGCCACCATGCCGAACATGACGATGCCAGCGCCACCCAGGACAAAGAGCGGCACGCTTTCAACCAGTGCGCCCAGCTTCGGGATCAGCCCCATCGCCAGCATGATCACCCCGCCCAGCGCGCAAACCCAGCGGGAACGCACGCCGGTTACGCCCACCAGCCCGACATTTTGCGAATAGGAGGTATAGGGGAAGGTGTTGAAGACGCCGCCGATCACGGTCGCCAGCCCATCGGTGCGCAGGCCGCGGGTCAGCGCTGGGGTGTCCACGGGGCGGCCGGTCATCTCGCCCACCGCGAGGAACATGCCCGTTGATTCGATCATCACCACGATCATCACGATGGTCATGGTGATGATGGCGACCAGATCGAAGGTCGGCATGCCGAAGCTGAAGGGCATGATCAGGCCGAACCAGGACGCGCTGGCCACCTTGGCGAAGCCCATCTTGCCGATCGCCCAGGCCAGGACGCAGCCTGCGATGATGCCGAGGAGCACCGCGATATTGCCGACGAAGCCGCGGCCGTACTTGGTGATCGCCAGGATCAGCAGCAGCACCGCCAGCGCGACGCCAAGATGGACTGGGTCGCCATAGCCGGGCAGGGTCGGCGCCGGCGCTCCGGCCGCCCAGTTCACCCCCACGCGCATCAGCGAAATGCCGATCATCAGGATGATCGTGCCGGTGACCACCGGCGGGAACAGCGGCAGCAAGCGACTGATGAAGGGCGCGATCAGGATGGTGATCAACCCCGCCGCAATCGCCGCGCCGAAGATACCGAGCAGGCCGATGCTGGGGTTGGTCACCATCGCCACCATCGGGGCGACCGCGGCGAAGGTGACGCCCATCATGATCGGCAGGCGGATGCCGAAGGGCCCGATGCCGACGGCTTGAATCAGCGTGGCGATGCCGCAGGCGAAGAGATCAGCATTGACCAGCAGCGCCACCTGTTCCGGCGGCAGCTTGGCGGCGCGGCCGATGATCAGCGGCACCGCCACTGCGCCGGCATACATGACCAGCACATGCTGCAAGCTGAGCGCGAGCAGGCGGGGTGCCGGCGGCACCCCATCCACGGGATGCACGGATTCCGACACATTCATTCTCCCTGTCCGAACCGCGCCGGCGCGCGGTCTTGGTTCTCGCGATGGACGTCATCGCCACGGCTCCACCCCGCGAGCGCGGGCCGGCGCTGACCGCTCCAGGCTAGCAATTCGCTTGCCAACCTCTCATCCGCGTCAGCCCAAGACATCCGCCGGCGCCGCCCGGCGCAACCGCGCGCCGAGCTCACGGCCCAGGCTGGCCGCTTCGGTGGCAGGACCTCCGAGGCTCTCACGATGGAGGAAGCTGCCATCGGCGCGGGCCAGCAACCCGCTGAGCTGCACGGTGCCATCCCCGGCCGGAATGGCATGCGCCCCGATCGGTGTGCGGCAACTGCCATCCAGGGCGCCAAGCAACGCCCGCTCCGCCTCCGCCGCCACCCGGGCGGCGGGACATTCGATGGCCGCGAGCAGCTGGGCCAGCGCGGTATCGCCGGCGCGGGCGGTGATGCCGACGATCCCCTGGCCAGCGGCCGGCAGCATGAGGTCGGTGTCGAGCACGAGATCTGCCTCGGCCCCCAGCCCCAGCCGCCGCAGCCCGGCGAGGGCGAGGAAGCTTGCCGCGAAATCGCCATTGCGGACCCGGCCGAGGCGGGTCTGGACATTGCCGCGGATGACCTCGCACCGCAGATCGGGGCGCCGCGCGAGCAGCTGGGATTGCCGGCGGACCGAGGCCGTGCCGACCAGTGCGCCATGTGGCAGGCAACCGAGCGGATCGGCGGCATCGCCCGGGCCGCAGGCGGGGCCGAGGATGATCGCGTCGCGCGCATCCTCACGCGGCAGCACGCAGGCCAGGACGATGCCGGGCGGCAGCTCGGTCTCCAGGTCCTTCAGCGAATGCACCGCGCAATCGATCTGCCCGTCCAGCAGGGCTTCGTGAATTTCCTTGGCGAACAATCCCTTGCCGCCGATATCGGCCAGGCGCTTGTCCTGGATCCGGTCGCCAGCGGTGGCGATCACCGCCTCGACGAAGCTCTCGGGCCGGCCCAGCCGGGCGCCGGCGGCGCCCACCACGGCGAGGAAATGCCGGGCCTGCCAAAGGGCGAGCGGCGAGCCGCGGGTGCCGACCCGCAGGACGGGGCCGGATTGGGCGCTGCGCGCGGGGGGGTGGCCAGCAGGCGGCGCCATCATCTTGCTCCGGACCGGCGGCTTTTTGGCGCGCGGTCAGCCTAAACGTTACCGCTTTATTCTGGCAGATATCGTACTACCGGGCCAGCCGCCGCGGGTTGCGGGAAACCGCGCTTCGGCTATATGAAAACCCCGCGCCCCGATCTGGGGCATCTTGGTTCGTCGCCTGCCAAGGACGCCCGCGCTGATGCAAAGCCTCGAGTTTAACAAGGCCTTCGCCGCTCTTCTGACGGCCGGCCTCACCTTCGGTCTCGCCGGTCAGCTCGGCAAGTTTCTGGTGCATGGCGAAAAGCCGCACGAGACGGCGATCGCGATCGCCGATGCGGCCCCCGTGGCCGCCGCCCCGGCCGCGGCGGCGCTGGAGCCGGTCTCCGGCCTGATCGCAAATGCCGATGTCGAGAGTGGCAAGACCCGCTTCGGCCAGCAATGCGGCATCTGTCACTCGCCGAACGAGGGCGGCAAGAACGGCGTTGGGCCCAATCTCTGGAGCGTGCTGGGCGGTCCGCATGGCCATGCCGCCGGCTTCAACTATTCAGACGCCTTGAAGGGCAAGCAGGGTCCCTGGACCTATGAGGGCATGAACGCCTGGCTGGCCAAGCCCGCCGCCTACGCGCCCGGCACCCGGATGGCCTATGCGGGCCTGCCCAGTGTGCAGCAGCGGGCCGAGATTATCGCCTATATCCGCACCCTCGCAGCGACCCCGATCGCGCTGCCAGCCGCCGTGGCCGCGGTCGTGGCCCCGGCTGCCGCTGCGGCGACCCCCGCTGCCGCCGCTCCCGCAGCGGCTGCCGCCAACGGCCCGACCGCGCCGATCTTCGCCGATCTGCCGGATATCAAGGGCCTGCTCGCCAGCGCCGATCCTGAGAACGGCAAGGCGAAGTTCACCCAGCAATGCGGCATCTGCCACACCCCGAACGAGGGTGGGCGCAACGGTGTCGGCCCCAATCTGTGGAACGTCGTCGGGCGCAACCACGCGGCGACCGAAGGGTTCAACTACTCAGCCGCGAACAAGGCGCTGGCTGACCACCCCTGGACTTATGCCGAGCTCAACAAGTGGCTCTACAAGCCGACCGTCTATATGCCGGGGACGCGCATGGTTTTCGCAGGCGTCGCCGATAACAAGACCCGGGCGGATATCATCGCCTATCTGCGGACGCTCTCGAACAGCCCGCAACCGCTGCCCTGAGGGGTCGAGACGGGCCCGATTCCACGCTCAATCAGGCCCATTGAAAAAGGTTACAGGGCCTCCATATACTGGAGGGAATGGGGCTGCCTGATGCAGACCCAGATCGGAGGTTTTGGAGACACCCAATGGCCATGCAACCTGACTACCGCCCCTCGATGGGCGCGGCCGGCTGGGGCCGGCCGGCGGCGAGTGCCGCCGATTACGATGCCGGTTTGCGCGCTTACATGCTGCGCATCTTCAACTGGATGGCGTCCGGCTTGCTGCTGACGGGCATCGTCGCCTTCGCGGTGGCGAATGTCCCGGCGGTGCAGGAGTTGTTCTACACGGCGATGCGCGCCCCGGGCGGCCGCGTCGTGATGCAGCCGACCCTGCTGTTCTGGGTCGCCACCTTCTCGCCGCTCGCTTTCATGCTGGTCCTGAGCTTCGGCTACCAGCGCATGAGCAAGACGACGGTCCAGGCGCTGTTCTGGCTGTTCTGCGTCTGCATGGGCGCCAGCCTGTCCAACCTCGCCTTCCGCTACACCGGCGCTTCCATCGGCCGCGCCTTCTTCTGTTCGGCGGCGATGTTCGCGGGCATGGCGCTTTACGGCTACACCACCAAGGCGGACCTGACCCGCATGGGTAGCTTCATGATGATGGGTCTGATCGGCATCCTGATCGCCGGCCTGGTCAACATCTTCATGCAGAGCTCGGCGCTGCAGTTCGCCATCAGCGCGATCGGCGTGGTCGTCTTCGCTGGCCTCACCGCCTGGGACGTGCAGCGGATCAAGGGCGACTACGGTGCCTATGCCTCGCAGATGGGCCTTGAGGAAGCTGGCAAGCAGAGCGTCTATGACGCGCTCGGCCTCTACCTGAACTTCATCAACATGTTCCAGTCGCTGCTGGGCCTCTTCGGCATCCGCACCGGCGACGAATAACCCGCCCGCACGGCGGTATTTCGGGCCCCGGGGAGAAATCCCCGGGGCTTTTTTTTCGTCTATGGTCGACCCAGCGAGAGCAGCCTCCGTTCAGACGATTCCGGCTGAACGGATATTGCTCTAAGGGACCGTCCAGAGGGGGCCGTCCAGACATGCCAGGCACGCATCGGCACGACCGACCCGAACCGTCCCACGAACACGGCCACAGGCATGGCGCGGGCGGTCACAGCCATGGCCCGGCCCCCGCCGAGCAAGGCTTCCTCCCCGCCACGCTGCTGAACCTGGGCTTCGCGCTGGCCGAGGGGGTGGCCGGCCTGCTTGGCGGCTCGCTCGCCCTCATTGCCGATGCCGGACATAATCTCTCGGATGTGCTCGGGCTGCTCGTCGCCTGGGGTGCGGTGCGCCTCTCCCGGCGGGCGCCCGCGGGTCGGCGCACTTACGGCTTTCACCGCGCCAGCATCCTTGCTGCCCTCGGCAATGCCGTGCTGCTGCTGCTGGTGACTGGCGGGATCGCGCTGGAAAGCCTGCAACGCTTCGGCGCGCCGCATCCCGTGCCCACCGGCCTGATGTTCTGGGTGGCGCTCCTCGGGATCGGGGTGAATGCCGGGACCGCGCTGTTTTTCGTGCGCGGTGGCGACGTGAACCGGCGCGCCGCTTTCCTGCATCTCGCCGCCGATGCCGGCGTCTCGGCGGGCGTCGTCGCGGGGGCGGTATTGATCGGCTGGACCGGCTGGAGCTGGGTTGACCCCGCGCTCGGCTTGGCGATCGGGACGGTGATCCTCGCCGGCACCTGGGGTCTGCTGCGGGAATCCCTCGATCTGGCCATGGACGCCGTGCCGCGCGGCCTCGATCCGGCGGCGGTTGAGGCGTGCCTCGCTGGCTTGCCGGGCGTCGCGGCGGTGCACGATCTGCACATCTGGCCGCTCTCGACGACCGAGACGGCGCTGACCGCGCATCTGGTCCGGCCCGGTGCTGTGCTGGACGACGCCTTCCTGGCCACGACGGCCGGCCTGCTCGCCGATCGCTTCGGCATCCGCCATGCAACGCTGCAGGTGGAGGCCGGCGACCCGTCGCATCCGTGCGCTCTGGCGCCGGCCGGCACGCTGTAAGCGCGCGCGGCATCTCAACCCCACGACCCAACACACGCCACACCAGGATGCGTGAGCGAAAGCAAACGCAGCATGCCCTGAGGCATGCCCGCTTCCCCGGAGCGGCCTGTCTGCCCATACCCGCCGCCCGGCCAGCGCCGCGTCATATCAGCGGCGCGCGGCTTCGACCCGCGCCGCTGGTATCAGGCGCTGTCGGCCAGGAAAGCCCGCGTCGCCGCCACCGCCGTGGCCAGCCCGCAGCGTTCCACCGCCACCCCCGGCGGCAGGCCGGCAAGCAGCCGGGACGGGCAAGACCGATCCAGCAGCACGAAGACGCCCTTGTCATCGGCGCGGCGGATCAGCCGCCCAAAGGCCTGGCGCAGCCGATGCCGTGCCCAGGCATCGTCGTATTCCTTGGGCGCGCCGCCAGAGAGGTGGATGCGCCGTTCGCGATGCAGGATTGAGGGGCGCGGCCAGGGCACCCGCTCGAAGACCAGCAGCCGCAGCGCCCGGCCGGGCACATCGACACCATCGCGCATGGCATCGGTGCCGAGCAGGCAGGCATCCTCCTCGGCGCGGAAGACATCGACCAGCGTCGCATTGTCCATGGCGTCGATATGCTGGGCGTAGAGCGGGATGCCCGCCGCCTCCAGCCCCGGGGCCATGGCCCGCGCCGCCTCCCGCAGCCGGCGGATGGCGGTGAACAGACCAAGCCCCCCGCCACCGGCCGCAAGGAACAGCGCCTGCATCGCCGCCGCCACCTGGCCGATCCGCGACTTGTCGACATCGGTCACCACGAAGGTCCGGGTCCGCGCCGCGTAATCGAACGGCGAAGCGACAGCGGCGCGGATCGCCGGCAGCGGCAGGTGCACCGCACCGGTGCGTGCCTCGGCCGCGTCCCAACCGGCCTCTGGCGCCGCGTCCGGCGCGGCGTCACGCAGGGTTGCCGAGGTGATCAGCAACCCATGCGCGGGTGCCGCCACCTGCTGCGCGAACGGCAGGGTGGGGTCGAGCCAATGCCGGTGCAGCCCGGCATCCACCTCGCGCCCGTCGCGCCGTGACAGTGCCAGCCAATCGACGAAGGTGCGTCGCTCGCCGGGCTCGGGCGGTGATTCGGCCAGGGTCGCCAGCATCCCCTGCCAGGCCGCCAGCGGCAGCAGCGCCCGCCGCTCGATGCCTTTGGCTGCCGTCTCCAGCCGGATGCGCTCGGCGGTCTCCAGCTCCTCGACCTCGTCCTCCAGCCTTGCCAGCAGGCGGGTTTGCAGCGTCTTCAACGGCACCGCCAGGCGCTCCAGCGCGCGGGCCAGCGCCTCGCCCGCCTCGGCCAGGTCGCCGGCCAGCGGATGCAGGTCGCACTCGATCCCGTAGAGCCCCTCATCCTGCGGCGCGCGGGCCATCACCTGCCGGCGTGCGGCGCGCAGGAAGGTCTCGGTCGCGTTTTCCCGTCCGGCTGCGCTGTCCTCCGCCAGCCGGCTCGGCCAGCCGATTCCCGGTAGCGCACGGGCCGCCTGCAAAGCGGCTTCCAGCGGTGTCAGCAGATCCGCCCCGGCGCTGCCGTCCAGCGCGCCGGCCAGTTCCTCGATCCGTCGCCTCAGGCCGCGCGCCCGGCTGCGCCCGCCCTCGGCGCCGAGCAGCCAGCGCCGCAGCTCGGCCGCCTCGGCGCCGGTCAGGGCGGCGCTGAAGGCGGCATCGGCGGCGTCGAACAGGTGATGCCCCTCGTCGAAGACATAGCGTGTTGGCCGCCCGTCCTCACCGCCGCCCAGCGCCGCCTGGACCATGACCAGCGCATGGTTGGCAACAACCAGACTGGCGCCGCGGGCCCGGCGGATCGAATGCTCGACGTAGCATTGCTTGTAGCGCTGGCAGGCGGCGCGGATGCACTCGCCGCGCCGGTCGGCCAGCGGCCAGACGGTCTGGGGCCCGTGCAGCTCGGCGATCCAGCCGGGGAAATCCCCGCCCAGCAGGTCGCCATCGCGGGTGGCCAGCGCCCATCGGGCCACCAGGGCCAGCGGCACCGCCCATTCCGGCTGCCGGGCATTGCCCAGCAGCTCCTCCAGATTGAGCAGGCAGAGATAATTCTCCCGCCCCTTGCGCACGACCACGCGCCGTCGCCGCTCGGCCGGGTCGGGGTAAAGCCGGGCAAGTTCCTGGTCGATCTGGCGTTGCAGGTTGCGGGTGAAGGTCGCCAGCCAGACCGGCGCGCCGTTGCGTTCCGCCCAGAGCGAGGCAGGGGCGATGTAGCCGAGCGTCTTGCCGGTGCCGGTGCCAGCCTCGGCCAGCACCACCTGCGGCGCACCTGGCGCCTCGCGCGGCATGAAGGCCGCGCTGGCGGCGGAGGCGAAATCCGATTGCTGCGGCCGCTGCTCGGCATCCTCGCCCAGGATCTCAGCCAGCCGCCGCCGCGCTTCGGCCGGGGCCACCGGGTGGCTGGCCGGCGCCGGGGCCGGCCCGGGGTCCTCCCATTCAGGCAGGCGCTTCCAGACGCGATAGCCATCGAGGCTCGGCTTTGGCGCTTCGCCCAGCGCCGCGAGAACGCTCGCCGCCCAGGGCCAATCCGCCGCCTCGCGCAGCTGCGCGGCAAGGCTTGCGGCATCCTGGTTCTGCGGCAGCGCCCGGCCGGCGGCGAGGCGACGCAGCAGCAGCGCGGCGATCTCCGGCAGCAGCGCCGCCGTGCCCGCGGGATCGGCCGGGGGATCGAGATCGAGCGCGAGTGCAAGGCCGCGCGGCGTCGGCGCCGCTGAGCGCGCCGGCAGGCAGAAGGCGAACAGCTCCAGCAGGTCGAAAGCCTGGGCGAAGGGGGAGAGATCGAGCCGGCGCGCGGTGGCAGCGGCGTGGACCAGCATTGGCGGGCCGAGCTGTTGCAGATGCCGGTGCAGCGTCGCGCTGTCGCCCGCGATCACCTCGCCATCCGGGGTGAGCAATACGCCGCGCCCATGGCCAGCAATCAGCGCCGGGGCGTCGGGCAGCAGCAGGCGCGGGGGTTCGGGCATCGCACGCGACCTTACAGCATCGGGACAGCATCGGGCGCCGCGCCGGCATTGGCGCGGCCGAAAAACCCGCGCTTTTACCCACGGCGTGAGGCTTTGACTCGTGCCGAACGCCCGAACGGGCGCCGCGGCCGGCGCCGCCACGTTAGAGCATGCTGCGTTCACATACGTTCACGCAACCCGCTCTAGCATGTGTTGGATCGCGCGATTCAGCGCCTTCGGCGATGCCGCCTCAACGCATCGCGCTCTAGAACAGCGCCCGCACGAGACCTGCCTGCATGGAAGATTCCGCCCGATCCAGATCGGGCGGCGTCGAGAGGTGGAACCACACCCCGTCATGCACCACTGCAAAAAGCCGCCCGGCGGCGATCGCGCGGTTGTAGAGCAGGTTCAGGCTGAAGGGCCCGTCCGGCACATCGGTGAACAGCCCGGGCGAGAGGATCTGCACGCCGGCGAAGACGTAAGGGGCCAGCTCGCGCTCGCGCGGCCGGCGGACCTGACCCAGGGGGTCGAGCAGGAAGTCGCCACGGCCGATCTCGCCATCCACCTGCGCCGCGCGCACCAGCAGCAAAAGCCCATCCATCTGCGCAGGATCGAAATGCTGCGCCAGCCGGGCCAATGCCGGCACCGGCCCATCCAGCCAGACGCTGTCGCCATTGCAGACTGCGAAGGGTCCTGGGCCGAGCTGCGGCAGCGCCATGGTGACCCCGCCGCCGGTCTCCATCAGCACGGTCTCGCGTTGCAGGCTGATGCGCGGCGCCTGCCGGGCGGCGACCGTGGCGGCGACCTTATCGGCCTGCCAATGGGCATTCACGACCGCCTCCGCGATGCCGGCCTCCACCAGCTGATCGAGTGCGCGGTCGAGCAGCGAGCGGCCATGCAGCATCAGCAGCGGCTTCGCCGTGGTCGCGGTAAGCGGCCGCATCCGGAGGCCGAGCCCGGCGGCCAGCACCATGCCATGGGTAAGCGTGATCATGTCGCCTCGTCCGGGTTGCGCCGCAGTGTCGCCGGGACATGGGCATCGAGGAAGTCCCGCAGCGGCCGGCAGGCCGGCTGGGACAGCGAACGTTCCAGCAGGCCCCAGCAATGCGGGCCGTATTGCAGGTAGCGCGGCTTGTTGTCGCGCCGCGCCAGCCGCACCCAAAGCGCCGCGACCCGCAGATGCCGCTGCGCCCCACAAGCCGCCATGGCGCCGAGGAATTCGCCGCGATCAAGACCTGGTCGCCTTGCGAGGTAGCGCGCCACCGCCGCCCGTCGCGCGTCCGCCGGGACTGGCCGGCGCGCATCCTCGACCAGTGAGACGACGTCATAGGCCGGGTGACCCAGCCCGGCATCCTGGAAGTCGATGATGCCGGTGCGCCGCGCCCCGCTACGGGCGTCCAGGCGCAGCAGATTGGCCGGGAAATAGTCGCGATGGACGAAGCCGCGGGCGGCGGCGAAGGGGTCCAGCATGGCGTGCAGCGCCGCCTCCAGCTCTCCCCGGATCGCCACCGAGGGCGGCGCGCCGAAGGCGGCCGGCCACCACCAGTCGAGGAAGGTCGCGGCGGTCGCCCGCGCCATGGCATCGGCATCCCACGCCGGCAGCCCCGCCGGCACCGGCGCCTCGTGCAGCGCAGCCAGCGCCTCCGCAGCTTCTTCGTAAAGCGGCAGCGGGTCGTGCCCGGCATCGAGCAAGGCGGCGTGCGTGGCGTCGCCGAAATCCTCGATCAGCAGGAAGCCGCTGGCCGGGTCCTCGGCGAGGATCGTGGGTGTCGAGAGCCCGGCGGCGGCCAGGTGGCGGGCGAGGCGCGCGAAGGGGCGGACATCCTCGGGTGGCGGCGCATCCATCAGCAGCGCCGGCTGCGGCCCGCCGACCAGCCGGGCATAGCGGCGATGGCTGGCATCGGCCGGCAGGGCGATTCGCCCGGCCGTGTCAAAGCCATGCGCCGCGAGGAAGGGTTCCGGATATCTCACGCCCCACGCGCCTCCCAACCACTGATCTGGGCCACCCGCTCGGTCTCCTGCGCGCCATAGGCGAAAGCGATGGCAAGCGCCCCTTCTGGCCGCAGCGGTCCGAGCCGGTCCGGCCATTCGACGAGGACGATACCGCGCCGCGCATCTTCCCAACCCAGCTCGATGACCTCGCCTGATCCGGTCAGGCGATAGAGGTCGAAATGCTGCGCTTCCCCGCCGCCCGGCAGCGGATAGGCCTGCACCAGGGTGAAGCTCGGCGAGGGCACTTCAAGGCCTGGATCGCCGGCGAGGCGGCGCAGGAAGGCGCGGGCGAAGGCGGATTTGCCGGCGCCGAGCGGGCCTTCCAGCAGCACCGCATCGCCGGCCTGGGCGAGCGGCGCCAACCGGGCGGCCAGGGCCTCGGTCGCGGCGAGATCGGGAAGCGTCACGGTGCGGGTCGGGTCCATCGCTCTGCCGGGCGGCCGCGCTGGTCTTTCGCCCGGCCCCGCCACCCTCTATGACGCCGGCCTTGCCCAGGGAAGGGGCCACGGCGTGGCGAGCGACAGCACGGGGATGATCGAGACCGACGTGGCAGTGATCGGCGCTGGTCCGGTCGGCCTTTTCGCCGTCTTCGAATGCGGCATGTTGCGCATGCGGTGCGTGGTGATCGATGCGCTCGATGCGCTGGGCGGCCAATGCGCCGCGCTCTATCCGGAAAAGCCGATCTACGACATCCCGGCGCATCCGGCGATCGAGGGGGCGGCGTTGGTGGCCCGGCTGGAAGCCCAGGCCGCGCCCTTCGCGCCGCACTACCTGCTGGGTCAGCGGGTCGAGACGCTGGCGGCCGCTGGCGATGGCTGGCGGCTTTCGACCAGTGGCGGAGCCACGGTGCGCGCGCGGGCGGTGATCATCGCCGCCGGCGCTGGCGCCTTCGGCCCGAACCGCCCGCCGCTGGCCGGCATCGAGGGCTACGAGGCCAGCGGCGGCGTTCGCTATCTGGTGACCCGGCGCGAGGAGTTCCGGGGCAAACGCGTGGTGATCGCCGGCGGCGGCGACAGCGCCGTCGATTGGGCGCTCTCCCTCAAGGACATCGCGGCCAAGGTGGTGGTGGTGCATCGCCGACCGAAATTCCGCGCCGCACCCGAGACGGCGGCACAGCTTGAAGCCGCCGCGGCGCGCGGGGAGATCGAGCTGGCCATTCCCTATCAGCTGCACGGCCTGGCCGGCGCCGATGGTCGGCTGAGCGGGGTCGAGCTGGCGACGCTGAAGGGTGAGACGCGGCTGGTCGAGGCGGATCACCTGCTGGCCTTTTTCGGGCTGTCCATGGAGCTCGGCCCGATCGCCGATTGGAGCCTTGGCCTGGATAAGCATCATATTGCGGTGACACCGGCGACGCTTGAGACCAATTTGCCGGGGGTTTACGCGATCGGCGATATCGCGACCTATCCGGGCAAGCTGAAGCTGATCCTGCAGGGTTTTTCCGAAGCGGCGATGGCCGCGCACGCCATCCACCCCCGCATCTTCCCGGGCGAGGCACTGCACTTCGAATACAGCACCACCAAAGGCGTCCCCGGCGCGGCCTAAAGCGGGATGCGTTGAGGCGGCATCGCCGAAGACGCTGAATCCCGCGATCAAATACGAAAGCGGGATGCGTTGAGGCGGCATTGCCGAAGACGCTGAATCCCGCGATCCCGCACATGCTAGAGTGGGC